>OFGE01000291.1_pt1 | contig 57186 bp, 51 predicted proteins | sample 1521681 | NCBI WGS metagenome assembly OFGE01 (sample SAMEA3504093, study PRJEB24116) | mouse gut metagenome | biome: mouse gut; feature: mouse-associated habitat; material: faeces | place: Denmark | collected 2011 | reverse complement strand
GCCGGAGCAGCTAAAGAACCCGGAGGACGTTCCCCACGCACGCATTTATGGCAGGCTGCTTGAAATGTGTGTGCCTGTCCGCTTTACGGGCGGCGATTTCCGCAAAATAACGGCACAGCAGAAAATGGAACGCCTAAAAAAGCTGATAGATAGAGGGGAGTGTTGAAAATATGGGCAATTATAACATAGATAAAGTACCAATTTGGGAGAAAGCTAATTTGACAATTAAGGAAGCGGCAGAATATTCCAATATCGGAATTAATCGGATAGAAGAATTATTAAAGATGCCAAGTTGTAGTTTTGTACTGTATGTGGGGAAAAAGAAACTTGTAAAACGTAGAGAATTTGAACTTTTTTTAAGCCGTACATTGGAAATATAGAAATACAATGATTTACTTTTGAGCCTTGATATGCTATACTAACATAGGTGTAAAGGCTCTTTTTTGAAAGGAGCTTTTACTATGGGAAAGGACTTAAAAGGAAAGGAGCTTGGCGTTGGAATAAGCCAAAGATCTGACGGGTTCTATGTTGGTAGGTTTACTACTAAATATGGACAACGGAAACAGAAACTATTCCGCAAACTGCAAGAGTGCAGACAGTGGCTGGCAGATTCACAGTATCAGGACGAACATAGTAATCTGAATTTTCTGGAAGAAATGACGGTAAAGGCGTGGTTTGACTATTGGATTAGCATGAAGAAGCGGACAGTGCGCCCAAACACGGTAAGAAATTATACAGAGCGTTATGAACGTAACATTGATCCTGTGATTGGAAAGCAGATTTTATCAGAAGTAAAACCGATTCAATGTCAAATGATCATGAATCGGATGGCTGATGAAGGGTATCGTATATCTACTATTTATCAGGCAAGGATAACATTGTTTAATATGCTTGATTATGCGTATCAGAATGATGTGATTATGAAAAATCCTTGTAATGGAATGGTAAAATCTGATATCGGAAAGCCTACACAGAAGAAGGAAGCGTTGACGTTGGAGCAGCAGAAAAGGTTTGTAAGGGGCATTGTAGGAAATACATATGAGTACCAATACAAATTTTTGTTGCAGACAGGGCTTAGAACGGGAGAACTTGTAGGCTTGAAATGGACAAATATTGATTTTGATAACCGTACCCTGACGATTAGCCGATCTATGGAATATCGTTATTCTACTGGAGAGTGGAGAATCGGAGAACCTAAGAGTAAATCAGGGTATCGGTCAATTCCATTGACAGATGAAGCGATAGATATGCTACGAAGACAGAAACAGAAGAATCTTGAAGTCAAAGTAATTCCAATGGAATGGTCAGACTATGTTTTCCTATGTAGAAAGGGAACGCCAGTCAAAAACAGTACGTATGACACCATGTTGTTTAAACAGTGTGACAAGATAGGGATTCCGAGATTTTCCATGCACGTATTGCGGCATACATTTGCCACCAGATGTATCGAGGGCGGTATGAAGCCAAAGACATTGCAGACGATACTTGGACATTCTAATATAGGTATAACCATGAATCTGTATGTTCACACGACAGAAGATGAAAAGCACAAAGAAATCGAAAAAATTGCGGCGTCTCTCAAGGTAGTTTAGAAAAATTGGTACGTAAATTGGTACGTAACCAAAACCTTGAAAGGCGAAAACCTTATAAAATATAAGAAAATTCAAAGGAGATTGAGATAAAATGAAACTAGGAATCGTAGGATTGCCCAACGTAGGCAAGAGCACCTTGTTCAATTCACTGACAAAGGCGGGGGCAGAATCTGCAAATTACCCCTTTTGCACGATAGACCCCAATGTAGGGGTCGTGACTGTCCCAGATGAACGTCTGAAAAAATTGGGGGATTTGTACCAATCTAAGAAAGTCACTCCGGCGGTAATTGAATTTGTAGATATTGCCGGACTGGTGAAAGGCGCCAGCAAGGGAGAGGGATTGGGCAATCAGTTTTTATCGAATATCCGTGAAGTGGACGCCATTGTCCATGTGGTACGCTGCTTTGAGGACAGCAACATTGTTCATGTGGATGGAAGCATCAATCCGGTGCGTGATATCGAGACGATCAACTTGGAATTAATTTTTTCAGACATCGAGATCTTAGAACGGAGAATCGCAAAGACCAGCAAAGGCGCCAGAATGGACAAGACCCAGGCGAAAGAATTAAAAATGTTGCAGCGGGTAAAGGAACATCTGGAGGAGGGCGGTCTTGCCAAGACGTTTGCACTTGAAGACGAGGACGAAGAGAACTGGTTTAAGGAATATAACCTTTTGACCGCAAAGCCGGTGATCTATGCTGCAAATGTGACGGAAGAGGATCTTGCAGATGACGGCGCAGCGAATGCATTCGTGCAAGAGGTGCGCAAAAATGCCGCAGAGGAAGCTTGCGAGGTATTTGTGATTTGCGCTCAGATCGAACAGGAGATTGCGGAGCTGGATGACGAGGAAAAATCCATGTTTTTAGAAGAGCTTGGCCTGAAAGAATCTGGATTAGAGAAGCTTGTCAAAGCAAGCTACAGTCTTTTAGGCTTAATCAGTTATCTCACTTCCGGAGAGGACGAGACTCGTGCCTGGACCATCCGCCAAGGAACCAAAGCGCCCCAGGCGGCGGGCAAGATCCACTCGGATTTTGAGCGCGGATTTATCCGGGCGGAAGTGGTCAATTACCAGGATTTGCTAGACTGCGGCTCTCTGTCTGCGGCAAAGGAAAAAGGCTTGGTTGGCTTAGAAGGGAAAGAATATGTCGTAAAAGACGGAGACGTGATATTATTCCGGTTTAATGTATAAATGTCTGCGGTTCTGAGACTGCAAAGGTTCCGCAGGCGGGCTCTTTGCAGATTTGCAGAAAGGATCTCATAAGATGAAAGCAGAAAACAGGAGTTTCTACCGTTCACTGGCTTCCTTGGTAATTCCCATTACGATACAGAATTTTATTACCAATGCCGTGAATTCCGCAGACGTATTGATGCTCGGATATGTGGGTCAGACAGAATTATCGGCGGTTTCTTTGGCAAACCAGTTTCAATTTTTGCTGTCTGGCTTCTTTTTTGGGATTTCATCTGGCGTGGTGATGCTGGCATCTCAATATTGGGGCAAGAAAGATACTGACTCCATTCAGGCAGTGATGGGAATCGCAACGAAGATTGCATTTGTGACTACCTTGATTTTGGCGTTGGGGGCGGTTTTTATGCCTCATTCGCTGATGCGGATTTATACCGACGACGGCACGCTAGTGGGCATAGGTGCATCTTATCTTAGAATCGTCGGCGTTTCTTATGTATGTATGAGCTTTTCCCAGGTGTACCATTGTACTCTGCGGAGCATGGAACGTGCGCAGTTAAGCACCGTGATCAGCTCTGTAGCGCTTGTTCTGAATGTGGTGCTGAATGCAGTATTTATTTTTGGACTGGGAGGGGCGCCGAGGCTGGGGGTTGTCGGCGTCGCCATCGGTACCACGGCGGCTAGGGTGACGGAGCTTGCGCTTTGTCTTTTAGATGCAGTGCGAGGAAAATTGTTTGCAATTGACTTAAAGATAATGTTTGGCAGGCATAAGCTGCTGTTTGCAGATTTTTGCAAATATTCTCTTCCAGCTATGATCAACGATTTTTCGTGGACGTTTGCGTTTTCGATGTATTCTGTAATTATGGGACATATGAATGCTGACGTGGTGGCGGCAAGCTCTGTCGCCACCACGGTCCGCAATCTGTGTACGATTTTGTGCTTTGCTCTGGGTTCCGGGGCCTCGGTGCTGCTTGGCATTAAGATTGGAGAGGGGAAAATTCAAGAAGCAAAAGAGGATGCGAGAAAATCCTGTCAGGTGACGCTTGTCATTGGAATCATTACAGGACTTGTGATCCTGCTGCTGCGCCCGTTGGTATTTTTATGCTTTACTTTGACGGAACGTGCTGCAGGCTATTTGGATTTCATGTTGTGGATCAGCGCTTATTATGTCGTGGGACAGGCGATGAATACGCTGCTGATTACCGGGATTTTTAGGGCAGGGGGGGATTCGAGGTTTGGAATGATTTGTGATAGCATTGTTATGTGGGCGATCAGCGTTCCTTTGGGATTTTTAAGCGCTTTTGTCTGGAAGCTTCCCCCTATGGCAGTGTATTTTATACTATGCCTCGATGAATTTTGGAAAATTCCCGTCGTCTATGCTCATTATAAGAAGTTTGGCTGGCTGAAAGATATTACCCGGGAATTGCATTGAGAAATAGGAACCAAATTTTGTCCGGGATATGGCGCTTTTTCTTAAAACGCCATATCCCGGACTTTACGATCTGCGGCAATGCCTATTTGATGATGTTATGTTTGAGGTTCCTCAAAGGTAATCTCTGTATGATGTACGGAACGCTCGTCAAGGAGCTGTTTAAACGTCTTTTCTTTCGATTTTTGTTCATAGTCAGAAGACCACCAGTAACCTTTGAGCTCATCCATATATTCTACATATTCGCAGAAATAAACATAGATTTTTGAAGTGTCAAATCCGTTGATCGAAGCCGTATTTTGACAGCCGGCAACGTTTTGCCCCATCAAGTTCCCCTGTGCATCGAGTATAGCCACAAAATAATCTAAGTTTTGTTCCATCTCCAATGAAATTGCTATCGGGGTCTTCGTAGCGGAGATCACGCCAAGGCCGTTTTCATTGAGATCGTTCACTTCCTTGTGGATGACGTTTTCATTGTTCTTTGACACCTCGAAATCGAAATCCCAAGGTCCGTCCAAAAACCAGTTGTCATATTGGTTCGGGTAGCGTAATCTGTCAGGATATATTTCATAATATGCATTCCACATATCATTGAAGAGCTGATGTTCGATGTCTTTTTGTTCTTCTGTGAACTGCATGTAGTCCTCATCCGTTAAGCCAAGGCCGTTTTCTTTCATGGCAGCCTCGTATTTCTGCCTGATCTCCCATGGCATTTCAGGACGGGTATCCACCAGCTTTGTTCCAAAAAATTGAGCAAGCGACAGTTTTACCTGGAAATTTTCTGGCACTTCTATGTCAGTACCTTGAAAGGAAAAATATTGCCCCATTTCAAAGCGAATCACTCCGGCAAAGGTATGATCATCCAGCATCGCGCCGTCAATGTATTCGTCTCCGCCGTCTCTCCAGTGAATGCCTTCCTCGGAGTCAAAGCCAAAGTCCACCAGTGCGTCTAGCTGGATCACTGGTTTGCCGCTGTCAAGGTCACGGAATGTCTCGGGGATCTTTTCTTCTGAGTGAACCACAATGCCTAGGTAAAGGGTAGTCTCATTACAGTAAGCTTCGGAAAGAGTGACAGTGGTTCCATTGACGGACACGCTTTCAATCCCTGTTTGAGCGTGATTGACTGGTTTTGCCAGATTCGCATAATCTCCGGCAAATTCCAGAGTTGCGCCCAACTTTTCAAATACATGTTCCACGATAGGGACTTGTTCAGCTACGGCAGGATTTGTCATGAAAAAACAGAAGAAAGCTGCTACCGCCGCTGCTGCCCCAGCAAGCCCCTGGAAGAACAGCTTTCGGGCTTTCTTTGGATTACGCTTGCTTTTTTGTTGCTTGCGCGGTGCGTCTGCTTGATCTAGATTTTCTGTTTTTGGTGCGTCTGCCGCCATGGTGCGGATTTTTTCAAATGCTTCGTTTTTGGCGTCTTCCACTTGTTTCGGAAGGGGAAACGTAGCATCCAATGTTGTTTTAATCGTATGATCCAATTGTGTTTGATCTGATGGCGTGATTTTTATTTGTTTCTTCATCTGAAGCCCTCCTTGCTTAATTTATACTGCGTTTAGAATCTAAATGTTATTTTTCCAGATACGCGGTGCGAATCTGCTCTCTTGCCCTGGCAAGACGCGTCTTTACAGTATTTTCATTCATTTCTAAAAACTCTGCAATTTCTGGAATCTTGAATCCCTCCAAATAATAAAAAACTAAGACCAGACGGTATTTTTCGTCAATTAGATTGAGCATCTCTTTGAATTCAAATTCTGCAATTGCTGGATCCTGTTTCATTGCTTCTGGAAGTTCTCCAGGAAGATGTTCTTTCTGATGATGCCGTAAAATGCGATTGCATTCATTAATCAGGATCCTGGTCAGCCAGGTTTTAAAAAATTCTAGTTTTTTCAAAGTATGCAATTTTTGAAAACAATTTAGAATGGTGTTTTGGATTGCGTCTGCAGCATCATCATCGTTACTTAAAATGGCGCGCGCCACTTTATACATTGCCAGAGAATTAATGTTCATCAATTCAAGAAAAGATTCTACATCTCCCTGGACAGCTTTTTCAATCAACATTTGCATATGGTTAGGCCCCCTTTTCATAGCTTCGCAGCTATGTTATCATTCGAATGATTTTTGCTTCTTATACCCATTAGATACGAATTTTGGAAAAAAGGTTTCAAAAATATTTTAGATACTAATTGACGGCTTGGTCAATACAGAGATTCTTGTCAAAGGAGAAACATTGTTCTCGCAGATTTGTCAGTTGAAAGTGGTAGCGTTTGATGGTATAATATCGAAAGAAATGATACTGCCAAGGCGGCTTATGTGACTGTGCTAACGGTCGTGCAAATAAGGAGAATCAGAATACATGCAAAGTTATAAAAAAGAATTTATTGAATTCATGGTAGAATGCCAGGTACTGAAGTTTGGTGAATTTGTGTTAAAAAGCGGGAGGAATTCTCCGTTTTTTATGAATGCTGGGGCTTATGTGACAGGAGAGCAGCTTACGAAGCTGGGAGAGTATTACGCAAGGGCGATTCATCATCATTATGGGGATGATTTCGACGTCATGTTTGGACCAGCGTACAAGGGAATTCCCTTATGTGTCGCCGCTACCATGGCATACAGCAAGCTGTATGGAAAGGAAATCCGCTATTGTTCCAACCGCAAGGAAGCGAAGGATCACGGAGATACCGGAATTCTTCTGGGAAGCAAGCTAAGAGACGGCGACAAAGTGGTGATTATCGAGGATGTGACTACCTCCGGCAAATCCATGGAGGAGACGGTACCCATCATCCGCGCCCAGGCGAAGATCGAAGTCAAGGGACTGATCGTATCCTTAAACCGCATGGAGCGCGGGAAAGGCGAAAAGAGCGCTTTGGAGGAAATCAAAGAATTGTATGGTTTTGATGCAAACGCCATCGTGACGATGGAAGATGTAGTGGAATATTTGTATAATAAGCCTTATAAAGGAAAAATATATATTAATGATGAAATGAAAGCGGCAATTGACCGTTACTATGCCCAATATGGAGTGAGATAAGGAGTACATTATGAATGAAAAAACGTACAAAGCCATGACTGCGGCAGGGGCTGGAAACATTGCGATAGGCATTGTCATGTTAGTGACTGGCATTACCTGTGGAGTTCTCGCCATTATCAACGGCGCAAGAATGTTGAAAAGGAAATCAGATATCATTTTTTAAGGGTAAAAAAATTGAAAAAAGATTACAAGAAAATACTCCGGATATGCAGCAAAGTCATGTTCGGAGTGTATATTATTTGCCTGACATATTTTTTGTTTTTTGCAGAGAGTACTGGGCGTACGTTTGAAGGCAGGACGTATCATTATAATCTGGAATTATTTAAAGAAATCGGGCGGTTTATCAAATACCGTCATGTGCTTGGAACCAAAGCGGTGCTGCTGAACCTGGTAGGCAATATTGTGGCATTCTTTCCCTTTGGCTTTTTTCTGCCTGTTCTGCACCCGAAGTGCAGATCTATTTTTTACACCACATTTTTCAGCTTCGAATTCAGCCTTATGGTGGAAACGATCCAGTTAGTATCTAAAGTAGGAAGCTTTGACGTGGATGACCTGCTTTTAAATACAATTGGAGGAGCATTAGGATGTTTGATTTTTTTCTGGATGAACGAGGTCAGGAAAAAAAGTGAAAGAATTAATAAGTTCTTTTATTAACAGCCTTTTTGTGCTAAAAAACGCACAGCATGGAGGAAAGAGTGAAAGAATTTGATAATTCTTTCACGAACTACCTGTTTGTGCTGAAAAGCGCACAGAATGGAGGAAACTATGAGACGAAAGAAAAAGAATAATTATAAATTTGCGGATAAAAAGCATTCAAAGTTAGGAAAGGCGTCTGTAGGGCTTGCCGTTTTGTCGTTTCTGTCAGCAATCGCAATGATCGTGCTTTCTATACAGGATAAGGGGAATAGCAGCGTATATATGGGAAGCGCAGGGGTGCTTGCCTTGATTCTGACAGCGGCTTCGTTTCTTCTGGGGCTTTCGAGCCTGCGGGGAGAAGATTATAAGCTGTTTTCTGTCTTGGGAAGCGTTTGTTCTGGAATCATGCTTGCAGGCTGGGTTGCAGTTTATGTATTAGGCTTTTATTCCTAATGGGATGCAACAGAGTGCATGTCATTTAAGATATCAATTTTATGTCTTGGGATTTGCAGATTCATGTTTTGCTATTTTAAATATAAATGAGGTTTTGTTATGAGTTATCAGGAATTTTGGCAGCCGTACCGGGAAATCGTTGAAGAGAGATTTCCTTTGCTTGTAGAACGGTTGGAGCAGATACAGTCCGAAGAGACGGTAAGCCGTCCCTATTTGGCATATTTTCAGCACACGGCGTCTTTTTTAGAAAAATTATGCAGGCTGGAAGAAGAGATTTACCTGGGGGCATGGCAACAGAAGAGCCAGCAGCAATGGAAGCGCAAAAATCAGGAGCTTTACCAGGAAATTTTGCCAGAGAATTATGAGAACAGTTATGGGAATCCTGCCTATGCGGCAAATCAGCTTGGGGAAGCTTATGGCAAGCTTCTTGGCTTGCTGTATGCGGATATCCGTTCCCTGATTCCTTTTGCTTTTGAGGGCAGGAATTACGAGCTGACGGTCTTTGGGGAGCTGTTGGTGGAGATTTACAACTGCTTTGAGCAGCAAGAGCAGCCGCAAGAGGAGGAAATCCGCAACATTATCTATTGGTTTTTCCATGATTATAGTGAAATATTTACGGAGATCAGCGTAATGTCTCAAAGCGGGCCAGAACTAGATTTTCATGTAAGGATTATCATGGACAGTGATCTTTCTGAACTGAGTTATCTGTATCGTTATGGGCTTTATATTACGGAAAATGAGCGCAAGACGGCGGAGTTTTTAAACCATATGCCAGAGGAAGAGATTCAAGCCATGGCAGATACTTATACAGAGGGATATCGAATTGGATTTGAAGTTACTGGAAAAGACTTGTCTAGAAAAAAATATGTGGATCTTCGCTATCCAGTAGGGTTTGAGCGCATGATGCGCGCGGCAGTGAAAAATTTTCAGAAAATGGGGCTTTCTCCCGTGGTGTCTCGGGGAAATGAGCTTTCGTTATCTGGGCGGGGGCCTGGCAGCCGTTTTGTGGAAAGCACTTCGCCGAATCGTCAATATGAATACGACCACAAGTCTGACCGAGCGGCGTATCTGGACAAGGCATTAGTGGAACGGCGTCTGGAAGCGCTGCAGACGGCTTATGAAAATCGCAAGCAACGAGCTGCATGGTATGCAGGACCGGCGGTCGTGGAGACGTTTGGAGAGGACGATTTTGAGCCGAAGAATCAGCCGCTTGCCTGGCAGTTCCAGGAAAAGCAACAGAAACTGAACGTCTATTATGCAAATCAGTCGATGAAGATTACCAACGCATATATGAAAGGGGAGGAGCGCAGCTTTACGATCATCGCTTATCCGATCCCGGCAATCGGGGACAAGTTTGAAGAAATTTTTGCAAAAACGGTGCAGCTGAATACCCTGGATTATAAACAGTATCAAATGATGCAGCAGAAAATCATTGACGTGCTGGATCAGGGAAAATATGTCCATATTACGGGGAAAGATGGCAATTCCACAGACTTGACGGTGGCGCTGTGGCGCTTGAAAGATCCTCAAAAAGAAACCATTTTTGAGAACTGCGTGGCGGACGTAAATATTCCGGTCGGCGAAGTATTTACCTCTCCAGTGCTTGCAGGGACCAATGGGCGTCTTCACGTGACCAAAGCTTACCTCAACGGATATCAGTATGTAGATTTGGAGCTTCAATTTGCCGACGGCATGATTACCGACTACGCTTGCAGCAATTTTGAGACAGAAAAAGAAAACCAGGCATTTTTGAAAGAGCATATACTAAAACATCATGACACGCTCCCCTTAGGAGAATTCGCCATTGGTACCAATACCACTGCTTATCAGATGGGGAGAGAATATGGGATCCAGGGAAAGCTTCCGATTTTGATTGCGGAGAAGACAGGGCCACATTTTGCCGTGGGAGACACCTGTTATAGCTGGGCGGAAGATGTTGCGGTATTTAATCCAGATGGCAAAGAGATTGTGGCAAGGGAGAACGAGATTTCCAGGCTTCGCAAGTCAGAACCCCAGAAAGCTTATTTTAACTGTCATACGGATATTACGATTCCCTATGACGAACTGGACAAGATCACGGTGATCAGGCATGACGGGACAAGGGTGGATGTGATTTGTGACGGAAAATTTGTAGTTCCTGGCACAGAAGCGCTAAATCAGCCCTTGCTTGAACTTGCACATGGCAGGAAGAGCAAGTCCTGATGGCTTTTGCGGCGGCGTCAAAAGAGAAAATCTTTGAGTTTTTGCACTTTGCAATTGATAGCGCCAAAAGGTCTTGCTGCCTTTGGCACCATAGACATCTTGCACAAAAAGTGCTTGAAAAGCTAGCTTTTCAGAGCGCTTTTATGTGCAAAGTGTTTTCATCACTTTGTGATGGAAACCTTTTGGCGCTATGAATTGCAAAATGCGGAAACTCAAAGAAAATCTCTTTGACATTTGGTGGTAATATGCTAAAATGTGTGCTGGAACTAAATACAAACTTGAGAAAAGAAACAATCTGTCTGTGCGGGATAGATACGGCGGAGAGAAAAAGGAGAGTACATGATGGCAAAAGTAGGAATTGTCATGGGCAGCGATTCGGACATGCCTGTGATGGCAAAGGCGGCAGATATTTTAGAAGAGCTGGGAATTGAATACGAAATGAAAATTATCTCAGCGCACCGGGAACCAGACGTGTTTTTTGAGTATGCAAAATCGGCGGAGGAGAAAGGCTTTAAGGTGATCATTGCTGGCGCCGGAATGGCAGCCCATCTTCCTGGCATGTGTGCGGCGATCTTTCCGATGCCAGTGATTGGCATTCCCATGCATACTACGTCTTTGGGAGGAAGGGATTCCTTGTATTCTATCGTGCAGATGCCTTCTGGGATCCCAGTCGCCACTGTGGCAATCAACGGCGGAGCCAATGCGGGTCTTTTGGCAGCCAAGATCCTTGCCACTTCCGACGACGTGGTGCTTGGAAAGCTTAAGGCATATTCTGTTAAGCTAAAGGAGCAGGTAGAAGCCAAGGATGCCAGGCTGCAGGAGACCGGATATAAAGATTACTAAAATTACAAATGGATCAATGGGACTGATGTGGATGAAACTATATGCGGCTGCCACAACACCGGCTGCGAAAGCAGTAAGAAAGGGGATTGCGGGTGCGCGTCATATAGAACAGGAGGAAGAATCATGGATTACAAGAATGCAGGCGTTGACATTGAAGCAGGTTATCAATCAGTGGAACTCATGAAAAAGCATGTTTTGCGCACCATGAGGCCAGAGGTTTTGACCAATCTTGGAGGTTTTTCTGGCGCATTTTCTATGGAGAAATTTAAAAATATGGAAAAGCCGACCTTGGTCTCTGGCACAGACGGGGTGGGAACCAAGTTAAAACTTGCTTTTTTACTGGATAAGCATGATACCATTGGAATTGACTGCGTGGCGATGTGCGTCAATGATATTGCCTGCGCAGGCGGCGAGCCGTTATTTTTCTTGGATTACATTGCCTGCGGAAAGAATTTTCCAGAAAAGATTGCGCAGATCGTAAGCGGCGTCGCAGAAGGATGTATGCAGAGCAATGCTGCATTGATCGGCGGAGAGACGGCGGAAATGCCGGGATTTTATCCAGAGGATGAATATGACCTGGCAGGCTTTGCCGTGGGCGTGGTGGATGAGAAGGACATTATTACGGGGGCAGATCTCAAAGAAGGAGATGTGCTGATCGGCATGGCGAGCTCCGGCGTGCACTCCAACGGATTTTCCTTGGTGCGCAAAATCTTTAGAATGGATTCAGAAACGCTGCATACATATCATGAAGAACTGGGCAAGACTCTGGGCGAGGCTTTGCTTGCGCCGACGAAGATTTATGTAAAGGCTCTGCGTTCTGTCCGGGAGGCAGGCGTGCGGGTAAAAGCCTGCAGTCATATTACTGGAGGCGGTTTCTATGAAAACATACCGCGGATGCTGCCAGATGGAAAACATGCGGTGATCAAAAAGGACAGTTATGAAGTGCCTGCCATTTTCCGTATGATGGCAAGAGAGGGGCAAGTCGAGGAAAAGATCATGTATAATACCTACAATATGGGAATCGGCATGGTGCTGGGCGTAGATGCGGCGGATGCAGAGAAAGCGGTCGCAGCAATCGAGGCAGCAGGGGAGACAGCTTATGTGATCGGCAGAGTGGAGGATCGAGAAAAAGGAGTGACTTTATGTTAGACATGATCGTCTGTGTATCTGGCGGGGGAACAAATTTGCAGGCGGTTTTGGACGCTCTTGAAGATGGAACAATTAAAAACGCCAGGATCCGGGCAGTTATCAGCAATAATGCAGGAGCTTATGCCCTGCAGCGTGCAAATGACCATGGCATTCCCGGCGTCTGCATTTCTCCGAAACAATTCAAAGACCGTGACAGCTTTAATAAGGCTTTTTTGGAAAAGGTAAATAGTTATCAGCCGGATTTGATCGTGCTTGCCGGATTTCTCGTGGTGCTGCCCAAACAGATGATTGAGGAGTACCGCAATCGGATTATCAATGTCCATCCGTCCCTGATTCCTTCTTTCTGCGGAACGGGATATTATGGGCTCAAGGTTCATCAGGGCGCATTGGAACGGGGCGTCAAAGTAACAGGGGCAACCGTGCATTTTGTGGACGAAGGAACGGATACTGGTCCGATTCTCCTGCAGCAGCCAGTGATGGTCAAAGATGGAGACACGCCAGAAAAACTGCAACAGCGCGTGATGGAAGAAGCGGAATGGAAGATACTGCCCCTTGCAATTAATCTGATAGCCAGCGGCAGGGTGAAAGTCGTGGATGGCAAAGCAGTTATTTCGAGACAGTGAGAAACGGCGACGGAGAAAAGGAGGACGAGATGAAAATACTGATTGTAGGAAGCGGCGGACGTGAACATGCGATTGCAGCTAGCGCGGCAAAAAGCCCGAAAGTGGAAAAGATCTATTGCGCGCCGGGGAATGCGGGGATTGCAATGATCGCAGAGTGCGTTGCGATTGGAGCGATGGAGTTTGACAAGCTTTTGTCCTTTGCAAAGGAAAAGCAAGTCGACTTTACCATTATCGGCATGGATGATCCGTTAGTTGGCGGCGTGGTGGATGCGTTTGAAGCGCAAGGGTTAAAAGTATTCGGTCCCCGCAAAAATGCGGCTATCCTAGAAGGCAGCAAGGCATTTTCCAAGGACCTTATGAAGAAATATGGCATTCCGACAGCAGCGTATGAGACCTTTGACGATCCCCAAAAAGCGCTTGCTTATCTGGAAATGGCAAAAATGCCCATTGTGCTGAAAGCCGACGGGCTTGCCCTTGGGAAAGGCGTGCTCATCTGCCAGAATCTTGAGGAGGCAAAGGCGGGCGTCAAGGAGATCATGGAGGACAAGAAATTTGGTTCTGCCGGAAACCATATGGTAGTGGAAGAATTTATGACAGGGCGAGAGGTTTCCGTGTTATCCTTTGTAGATGGAAAAACGATTCGCGTCATGTCTTCTGCCCAGGATCATAAGCGGGCAAAGGATAAAGATCAGGGACTGAATACCGGAGGAATGGGAACGTTTTCCCCCAGTCCTTTCTATACGAAAGAAGTGGACCAGTTCTGCAAAAAATATATTTATCAGGCTACTGTGGACGCCATGGCGGCAGAAGGGCGTCCCTTTGTGGGAATAATTTTCTTTGGCCTGATGCTGACAGAGGATGGCCCGAAAGTGCTAGAATATAATGCGCGTTTCGGCGATCCAGAAGCGCAGGTGGTGCTGCCACGCATGAAAAATGACATGGTGGAAGTAATGGAAGCTTGCGTCGAGGGCAGGCTGGACGAGATTGACCTGCAGTTTGAAGACAATGCGGCAGTCTGCGTAGTGCTTGCCTCCGAGGGATATCCGGTGTCCTATGAGAAAGGATTTGAAATCAAGGGCATGGAGAGATTTGAGACAGAAGAGGGCTATTACTGTTTTCATGCAGGCACGGCTTTCAAAGATGGCAGAATCGTTACCAACGGCGGACGTGTGCTTGGCATTACGGCGAAAGGGGCGGACTTGAAAGAAGCCCGTGCCAATGCCTATCAGGCGGCAGAGTGGGTGGAATTTGACAATAAGTATATGCGTCATGATATTGGAAAGGCGATTGACGAGGCATAGGGAGACAGAAACGAAGATCAGGGTCCTTATGCGAAAGAGGCTGCCGCACTAAGATATTCACTTGTTGAAAAGGTCTTGCCGCTCATGCGGCAAAGACAGAATGCACAAAATCACTCTGGGAAGCTAGCTTCCCAAGATAATTTTTGTGCATTTTGTTTGCATTGCTTTGCAATGTAAACCTTTTGAAGAAGTGAATATCTTAGTGCGACAGCGTCTTTTTGTCTAGTTCTTTCGATTAAAGAGGTTGAACATATTTTATATAATTTTAACAATTTCCAGTTCTGGCTTGGCGAGCATGTCAATGATAGAGCCATCATCCATCTGAAGCATCGGTTTCGTTAAATGACTGGGATTGATCATCACAATCGTGGCGCTATGCCCGTTGTTTAACAATACGCGGTTGTTCTGGTATGTGGTGGCGATCCGGTTTAAGAATGTTAAAATATATTGAGGGCTGTATTTTTGCAAACCATCCCGCTCAAACATATCAATTGCTTGAAATGGGCACAAGGGGGAACGGTAAGGGCGTGCCGCCGTCGTGGCGTCATATACGTCTGCAATGGCGATAATTCCGGCGAATTCGTCTATCTCATCACCTTTTAGTGATTGTGGATAACCAGAACCATCACACCGTTCATGGTGCTGCAGGGCGGCTTTTTTAATCCGCTTATCGATGGGCAGGTGTTTTAAAATCTTGTAACTAAACAGAGGATGCTGCTTGATCATCTCAAATTCCTCGTCTGTATATTTATCTGGCTTATTCAAAATTTCGTCAGGAATAGATGTTTTGCCGATATCATGGAATAGGCCGCACAAAGTTATCGTGTCTAGATCTTGATGCGAAAAACGAAGCCATTTGCCCATCATCCGGGAAATCAGTGCGACATTGAGACAGTGGGCATAGACGCTGTCGTCATCAAGCCTCATGTTATGCAGCTTGTCAAAAAGATCTACCGTGGTTTTCGAGGCGGCAATCAGGGCTGCGCAGTCATCCAATATCTGGCGGAAGTCTATGGGATTTTTTGGATTGCTGATAATGGTATCAAACACTTGCCGGATAGAATTGATCTTCTTGGTATATTCTATCTGATATCTCATGAATGCTGGATTTGCCTTGATTTTTTGGGAATGGGAAGGATTCGAAGCGCGGCTGGGATTTGGGATTGCTGCTTTGGATCCTTCAGGATGTTTCTCTGGATCTTTGACATTCACTTTTTGAACACTGTAAAAGGACAGACGGTAAATTCCCTCGGAAGTCAGAATCGTGTCCGCTTCCATAATCCGCTGTCCTCCGCTGGTGTAAATTGTTTCAGCAACGATCATTCCAGGTTGTAGATCTTTGACTTGTAAACTTTTCATATCATTTCTCCCTGTTTATATGTAAAAGAATAGCTCATTTCCAGAATGCCAGAGACATTCCCGCTGCGGTAGAACTCCTAAGACTTGCTGATTTAAAACTTCTTACCTTAAGTATAAAAATAATAAGGACATTTGTCAACAAAGAAAAGGGGCACTCAAAGGGCAAGTTTACACAAATTTTATACTTTTTAGAAAAATTGAATAGGATTTTATCAATAACACTGATATAATATAAAATATTCAATATCATGCTAGAAAAATTGAATGGGACTTTATCAATAACGCTGATAGAATATAAAATGTTTTATATCGTGGCAGAGAAATGGGATAGGATTATATCAATAACATTGATATAATATAAAATATTTAATATCATGCTAGAAAAAATTGAATGGGATTATATCAATAACGCTGATATACGGATATTCTATATCATCTCATAAGAAGAATCGAGGAAATCAATATGAGATTACGCACAAGGCTGATTATCTCCTTTTTTATTATTATAATAGTTCCGGTTTTGTTAGCTGGCGCCACAATATGGGGATTTGGGCATTACCAGAAGAAAGCGATCCATCAGCTCTATAACTTAGAGGAAAATCCTTATGACTACTTTGTAAATTCTTTTAAAGTGTTAAGCCGCATCACAAAATCTACTTACGAGGAGTTGCAAAAGACGGCGAAAGAAGCGCCGCAGAAGCTAGAGGATCCTGGATATTTAGATAAGATCAACAAAGAATTAGAACATAAATACTCCTACCTGATACTTCGCCGGGGGGAAGAGCTGGTGTATGAAGGAAAGCAGGCGTCTTGGGATTCCCTACGGGAGAGCCTTCCAGAGTATGACAGCGTCGTATTGCAGAATCCTGGCTCTGGATATTATCTCGAAGGAGAAGGACAAGCGCTACTCAAGCAGATAGATATGGAGTTTCCAAATGGAGACAAAGGCAGTGTTTTTATCATTACGTCTTTGGAGCGCTTTTTACCAGATGTCAAGGAAATTATTCTCGACTTGCTGATTTCTATTGTGCTGATTTTGATTTTTACCGCAGGAATGCTAACGGTCTGGATTTATCAGGGCATCATTAATCCGATCCATAAGCTGCAGGTGGCGGCGCAGAATATCAAGGAGGGGAATCTGGATTTTACAATTGAGACAGATGGCAGGGATGAGATCGGGGAACTTTGCAGGAATTTTGAGGAGATGCGCTATCGGCTGAAGCAGTCAGAAGAGGAGATGCTGGCGGGAGAAAAGGAAAACAGAGTATTGATTAGCAACATTTCCCATGATTTAAAAACGCCGATTACCGCTATCAAAGGGTATGTGGAAGGGCTGATGGACGGGGTGGCTGATACGCCCAAGAAGCAGGAAAAATATATTCGTACCATTTACAATAAAGCCAATGAAATGGATACTTTAATCAATGAATTGACATTGTATTCCAGGATCGACACCAACCGGATTCCATATAATTTTAACCGTATCAATGTGGCGGATTATTTTGACGACTGCGTAGAAGAAGTGGGGCTTGACCTGGAGGCAAAAAACATCAAGCTCACTTATATAGATTATGCAGATAAGGACGTTCTGATTATTGCGGATCCAGAACAGTTACGGCGTGTAATCAATAACATTATAAGCAACTCCGTCAAATATCTGGACAAGAAGCAAGGATTTATCAATATCCGTATCCGTGACGTGGGGGACTTTATCCAAGTGGAGATAGAGGATAATGGCAGAGGGATAGCAGGAAAGGATTTGCCCTATATTTTTGACCGTTTTTACCGGACGGACGCTTCTAGGAATTCTTCCACTGGTGGAAGCGGAATCGGACTGTCGATCGTAAAGAAAATTATCGAAGACCATGGGGGCAAGATTTGGGCAAACAGCAAGGAGGGTACGGGAACAATTATGTATTTCGTGATTCGGAAATATCAGGAGGTAATAAATTGAAGAAAATATTGATTATTGAAGATGAAGTGGCAATTGCCGATTTGGAGAAAGATTATCTGGAGCTCAGCGGTTTTTCTGTAGAGATAGAAAATAACGGCGATCAAGGGCTGGTCCGGGCGTTGAATGAAGAGTTTGATATGTTTATTTTAGATTTGATGCTTCCTGGCGTCGATGGATTTGAAATATGCAAAAAGATTCGCGAGAACAAGAATACGCCTGTCTTAATGGTATCGGCAAAGAAAGATGACATTGATAAAATACGGGGGCTTGGCTTGGGAGCAGATGATTATATTACAAAGCCGTTTTCTCCCAGTGAGCTGGTGGCAAGAGTCAAAGCGCATCTTTCTAGATACGAGCGTTTGATTAACAGCAACATCCAGGAAAACGATATGATTGAAATCCGCGGGTTGAAGATTGACAAGACGGCGCGCAGAGTCTGGATCAATGAGGAAGAAAAACAGTTTACTACCAAAGAGTTTGACTTGCTTGCGTTTCTTGCCCAGAATCCGAACCGGGTATTTAGTAAAGAAGAGCTGTTTAGCGAGATCTGGGATTTGGAATCAGTGGGAGATATTGCGACCGTGACTGTGCATATCAAGAAAATTCGTGAAAAGATTGAAGTGAATACGGCAAAGCCTCAGTACATTGAGACGATCTGGGGCGTGGGATATCGCTTTAAGGTATAAGAGATGATTAAAAAAATAGAGATTATTTATCAGGACCAGGATATTGTGGTTTGCCATAAGATGCCTGGAATCCCGGTGCAAACGTCGAAAGCAAGGCAGCAGGACATGGTAAGCCTTTTACGCAATCATTTAGCAGAGCAAGGAGAAGATTCCCAGATCTTTATCGTGCAACGTCTGGATCAGCCGGTAGAAGGCCTTATGGTGTTTGCCAGGACGAAGCACGCCGCTGCTGACCTAAGCAGGCAGTCAAAAGAGAGGGGAATGGGCAAACAGTATCTGGCTTTGGCAGAAGGGCGATTCAAGCAGCCTTGTGGTACGTTAGAAGATTACATGCTACGAGACGGCAGGGATAATATTTCAAGCGTTGTTTCAGGTGGTATGAAAGGAGCCAAGCTGGCAAAGCTTTCCTATGAAGTGATAAAGGCATGGCAGCCCAAGGAGACGCCTGGGCTGATAAGCCTTGTACGGATTAAGCTTAATACCGGGCGCCATCATCAGATTCGGGTACAGTTAGCACATGACGGACATCCGCTTGTGGGGGACAGGAAATATAATCCCAATTGTGCCCAAGGATATCTCCCAGTAGCATTGTGTTCCGTGAAGCTAGCGTTTTGCCATCCAAAAGATGGCAGAGTGATGGATTTTGATATTGAAAAAGAGCTTAAGATGTTGGGAGGAATCCCGTTGAATACTGCAGAGTAGATCACCATCAGGTATTTTGAAACAATGGCAACAGAAGTTCAAGAATGCAAAGCAAGCCATGTCATGGGTTGAAAACAGTCAGGCGTCTTGCAAAAAGAGCATATGAAACGGTGAAGATAGTATAAGTAAGAAAGAATCCGCACATACTGATAGCATGAAGAGCGAAGTAAGAGAAGGTGGGCGGAGAATTGGAAAGATTTTGGGGATTACCCTGGCAGTATATGTTTGTATCCGCTGGCTGCTGCCTTTGGTGATTCCTTTTTTTATTGCTTTTTTGCTGGCGAAGCTTCTGAATCCTCTGGTGGAAAAATTAGAACAGAAGTTAAGGTGGAAAAGGACCATATGGTCTTCGTTGCTGGTAAGTTTCCTATTTTTGCTTCTGGCAGTATTGCTGTTTTTTTTCTTGAAAACCTTGTTGGATCAGGTTGTGAATGTAGCAGACAACCTAGAAGCGTATAAAAAGCAGGCACAGGTATTTTTTTATGATTGCTGCGGCCAGGTAGAGGCGTTTACCGGGATAGAAGCGCAGGCCATTCGGAAAGGAGTGGAGGAACAGCTTCCGGGACTGATGCGGAATATGAAAGACAAAGCAGTTCCAGTGCTGATGAATGGGACAATTTCCTATGCAAGGAACATGTTTATCTGTGTTGGCATTTGCTTCGTGGTGATAGTCAGCACGATTTTGATTTTGAAAGATTACAAAAAAATACGTTCTTCACTGGAACGCCATCCCATTGGCCAGATCAGTCTTAAAGTCTGCCGCAGGACGTATGAGGCAGGGGGAGCCTATATTAAGGCACAGCTTATGATCATGCTGATCATTTCTGTTGTCTGTGTAGCAGGATTGTATTTATCGGGCAATAAATATGCATTACTGGCAGGCTGCAGTATCGGTATCTGTGACGCCATGCCTTTTTTGGGAACGGGAACCATATTTGTCCCTTGGGCATTAATTGTCATGATGCAGGGCAAATATATGTTGGCGGCGATTTATACCGTGATTTATACGATCTGTACCCTTTTGCGGGAAGTATTAGAACCGAAGCTTTTAGGGAATAAATTAGGGATGCATCCGCTTTCAGTGATAGCCAGTATGTATGTGGGACTTGGAATCTACGGTCTGTGGGGATTTGCCTTGGGTCCTCTTTCCTATATTTTGATACGGGAAATTTACTTGACAATCTGAGGAAAGTATCATAAAATAACGATTACCAAAATAAATATCAAGCGATGAAAAGGAATAGTACGGATAGGAAGATGCACAGAGAGGAAATCAGAGCTGAGAGATTTCACATACTAATATTCGGAACCCGCCTTGGAGCTGCGTGTGAGCCGTTTGTCCGCGTTAAGGATGTTGAGAGAATGTCAGTTGTGCATTAATCAGGGTGGTACCGCCGGAATTCCGGTCCCTATGGGATTGGAGCTCCGGCTTTTTTTCTTAATAGGAAATTCAAACCTTTTGACACTCTAATCCTATAAGAAAAAGACCCTCTAGGCAGGATTCTTTCTTACGCAGCAGCAACCTCATGTGCGGCAGCAGAAAAGGAGAGTTAAATCATGGCAAAAGACAAGAAATTAGTAGAAGCTATTACGTCTATGGATGTTGATTTTGCGCAGTGGTATACAGATGTAGTCAAAAAGGCAGAGCTGATTGATTATTCCAGTGTCAAGGGCTGCATGGTGATTAAGCCTGCAGGATATGCGATTTGGGAAAATATTCAAAATGAACTTGATCGAAGATTTAAAGAGACTGGGGTCGAGAATGTTTACATGCCCCTGTTTATTCCAGAAAGCCTGCTCCAAAAGGAGAAGGATCATGTGGAGGGATTCGCACCAGAAGTTGCCTGGGTCACTCATGGGGGATTGAATCCTTTGCAGGAAAGAATGTGCGTCAGACCTACCTCTGAGACACTATTTTGTGATTTTTATGCAAATGATATCCAGTCTTACCGTGATCTGCCAAAATGTTACAACCAGTGGTGCTCGGTTGTGCGTTGGGAAAAAGAAACCAGGCCTTTCTTGCGCTCTAGGGAATTTTTATGGCAGGAGGGGCATACGGCGCATGCAACTGCCGAAGAGGCAGAGCAACGGACGATTCAGATGCTGAATTTGTATGCGGATTTTTGCGAAGAAGTGCTGGCAATGCCAGTGATTCGGGGGAAAAAGACGGACAAGGAGAAGTTTGCAGGTGCAGAAGCGACGTATACCATTGAGGCCTTGATGCATGATGGCAAGGCGCTGCAGTCTGGAACCAGTCATAATTTTGGGGACGGATTTGCAAAGGCGTTTGGGATTCAATATACGGACAGGGATAATAAGCTGCAGTATGTGCATCAGACATCCTGGGGAATGACGACCCGTCTGATTGGCGCTATCATCATGGTGCATGGGGATGATTCTGGCTTGGTACTGCCGCCCAAGATTGCTCCAGTCCAGGTGATGGTAATTCCAATCCAACAGCATAAGGAAGGGGTGCTGCAGAAAGCGGCTCAGATAAAAGAAGTTTTGAGGCAGGCAGGCGTTCGTGCGAAAATGGATGACAGTGAAAAGAGTCCGGGATGGAAATTTTCTGAGCAGGAAATGCGTGGGATTCCGATTCGGGTGGAATTGGGACCGAAAGACATCGAGGCTGGAAAATGTGTTTTGGTTCGTCGTGACACCAGAGAGAAGACAGAATGCGTATTAGGTCAGATTACAGAGAAAGTGGAAGAGCTTCTTGCGCAAATTCAGAGAGACATGTATATGCGTGCCAAGGAATATCGGGATTCTCACATTTGTGATGTAAAATCTTACCCAGTCTTTAAAGATGCCGTGGAGCATAAGCCAGGCTTTATCCGGGCAATGTGGTGTGGAGACGTGGAATGTGAGAATAAGATCAAAGAGGATACCACGGCGACTTCCCGGTGTATGCCATTGGAGGATCAGGATCAGATTTCTGATGTATGTGTCTGTTGCGGAAAACCAGCGCATAAATTGGTTTATTGGGGAAAAGCATATTAATTCTTTGTAGCTCGGATATGACTTTTTAATCCTAAACGAAGGCTGCACCGATGTGAACTCATCTGATGCAGCCTTCTAAACTATGCTGTCCATGGGACTTTACCTCATTCTTTCCGAAATTCTAAGTATTTTCTCTGAAATTTTGTTACCTCTGAATGATATTGTATGCATCCATATCTGAATGTTTTCGGCTGGATCATCATACTCTTTTTTCGATCATGTTAATTCAGGGCTTCTTATTGAAAATTCTCTAAATTTCTTCTGTAAGGTTGATAAATTCTTTTTGAAAATCATACATCTGCAAACTGTAGGCTTGTGTTCTTGTCATGAATGCTTGGCATCTGTAAAAGGCTCTACCAATTCCTCCATTCCGAAAATACAAGATCGGATGCTTTCACGCTGTACCCTTGGCTTGCTGACCTGTTCATGAAAGATGTGACAGATATCATTTCGGATAAGCCGTTCCTGTCTTTTATGAAATGATTCAGCATTCCTTTGATCAACCGGGAGAAGAACCTTATTGTAATTTCCCATTCCAGAAATCTGGTGCCTAGTTACAATGATCAAATCTTTCGATGCAAAGAACTTGCTGCTGTTGGATGCGTCTGTAAACTTTCTTTTAAGAATTTAATGGAAACTTTTCTTGTACCTCTGTTTTAGTTAGAGGGAAGATAGCTTAAGTTTTTGGTGGTCCGTACCTCTCTTTACTTAAATTATAAGGTAATTCATGTTATTTCCAATGGCCTGTACCTCCTGTTTGTTAATGTTGTTGTGTTTCTTTTGATGAGTTTATTATATCTAACAAAGTGAGAAATGTCAACACCTTTTTTTGATTTTCCCATATTAAACATGCTTATAACTGAAATATGATAAATAAGTGTAAAAATATTCTGAAAACTTAGAGCCGTAAAGGATTTGAACTTATGGGAAAGTTTATAGCAAAAATGGGGCTGCCGCAGGAATGTATTTAGCGGTTCAAAAGGTCTTGCCTCTGGTACGGCAAACAAAGAATGCATAAAATTATTCTGGGAAGCTAGCCTCCCAAGATAATCTTTGTGCATTTTGTGTTCATTGCTTTGCAATGTAAACCTTTGAAACAGGTAAATACATTCCTGTGGCAGTCCCATTGTAGGCATACGTTCTGGAATGGGGCCGCCGGTGTTAGGAAAGGGAGGCTTCATAGGCGGCGCGGCAGGCTTTGGCAAGCTGGTCTCCGCAGGAGGTTCCTCTGCCGTTGCAGGAAATGCCGCTAATTTTTTGTTCCACCTGGGCCACGGTAAGGCCTTCGACCAGCTTGGGAATTGCCTGTAAATTGCCGTTGCATCCTCCAGTGAATTTTACATTTTTGATGATGTCTCCGTCTAATTCCACTTCGATCAAAGTAGAACAGGTTCCTCTAGGCTTGTATAAGTAACTCATAAGCAAACTCCTTTCTGATTGGCAGTAAAAGCAGTGCCGTCTTATTTTGGGTACTTGACTTTTAAGACATTATATCATGAAAATATCTGACGTAGAAGAGGATTTCATAGAAAATTCATAATTCGTTCACGCTATTAAGTATTGTTAATGAAGTAGGAAAGTGATACAATATAAGAAGTTGTCCGCAAAGCGGAAAAAGTGGGGCAATTTTGCCCGGAAAATAATAGGAGCATTGTATATGAGTATTGTGAGTAAATTGTTCGGCACGCATAGCGAGCGGGAACTGAAGAGAGTATATCCGATTGTGGAGAAAATCGAATCATATCGTCCGTCAATGATGGAACTGGAAGATGAGCAGTTAAAAGACAAGACGAAAGAGTTTAAAAGCAGGCTAGAGAATGGGGAGACCTTGGATCAGATTCTTCCCGAAGCCTATGCGGCGGTTCGTGAAGCCGCAAGAAGAACTCTTGGAATGGAGCATTACCCAGTACAGCTGATTGGAGGCGTGATCCTGCATCAGGGACGTATTGCGGAAATGAAGACAGGTGAAGGAAAGACCCTGGTTTCCACCCTTCCTGCGTATCTGAATGCGTTAGAGGGAAAAGGAGTTCATATTGTCACAGTAAACGATTACTTGGCGAACCGAGATGCGGAATGGATGGGAAAGGTTCATGAATTTTTAGGTTTGACAGTAGGCGTCGTGCTCAATTCCATGGATAATGATGAACGGCGGGAAGCCTATAATTGCGATATCACCTATGTCACCAATAACGAGCTTGGCTTTGATTATCTGCGTGACAACATGGTCATTTATAAAGAGCAGCTTGTGCAAAGAGATTTGTGTTATGCGATTATTGACGAGGTGGACTCCGTGCTGATTGACGAGGCGCGTACGCCTTTGATTATTTCAGGGCAAAGCGGAAAGTCTACCAGTTTGTATGAGGCTTGTGATGTTCTGGCAAGGAAGCTGGTCCGGGGCGAGGATTTGCCGGAATTCAGCAAAATAGATGCGATCATGGGCGTAGAGCAGCAGGAGACAGGAGACTTTATTGTCAATGAAAAGGATAAAGTAGTAAATCTTACTGCAGAAGGCGTCAAGAAGGTTGAGAATTTCTTCCATATTGAGAATCTTGCAGATGCAGAAAATCTCGAAATTCAACATAATGTGATTTTGGCTCTTCGCGCTCATAATTTGATGTTTCGTGACCAGGATTATGTGGTACAAGATGAGAAAGTCGTCATCGTAGATGAATTTACTGGACGTATTATGCCAGGGCGCCGTTATTCTGACGGCCTGCATCAGGCGATCGAGGCAAAAGAGCATGTGAAGGTAAAGCGGGAGAGCAAAACGCTTGCCACGATAACTTTCCAGAATTTCTTTAATAAGTATCAGAAAAAATCCGGCATGACAGGTACGGCGTTGACAGAGGAGAAGGAATTCCGTGATATTTATGGCATGGACGTAATTGAAATCCCTACCAACAAGCCTGTGCTGCGTGAAGATTTGCAGGATGCGGTTTATAAAACTAAGAAAGAAAAATTCCACGCTGTCGTCGACGAAATTGAAAAAGCGCATCAAAAGGGACAACCTGTGCTTGTGGGAACGATTACCATTGAGACGTCTGAATTACTCAGCGAGATGCTCAAGCGGCGCGGCATTCAGCATAAAGTGCTGAATGCAAAGTTCCATGAGATTGAGGCGGAGATCGTGGCCGAGGCGGGAGTGCATGGCGCAGTTACCATTGCTACGAATATGGCGGGCCGTGGTACGGATATTAAATTGGACGAAGCTTCCAAGGAAGCAGGCGGGCTTAAGATCATTGGCACGGAGCGTCATGAGTCGAGGCGTATCGACAATCAGCTCCGTGGACGTTCTGGGCGACAAGGAGATCCAGGTGAATCCCAATTCTTTATTTCCCTGGAAGACGACTTGATGCGCTTGTTTGGCTCTGAAAAGCTGATGAGCATGTTTAATACCCTGGGAGTGCCCGAGAATGAGCAGATCCAACATAAGATGCTTACCAACGCCATAGAGAAAGCGCAGATGAAAATTGAGAGCAATAACTTTGGCATTCGTAAGAATTTGCTGGAATATGACCAGGTAATGAATGAGCAGAGGGAAATTATCTATGCAGAACGCCGCCGCGTATTGGATGGCGAGAGCATGCGGGACGTGATCTATAAGATGATTACAGACCGGGTGGAGAATACGGTGGATACTTGCATCTCCAACGACCAAGAGAGTGAAGAGTGGGATTTGAATGAATTGAACCAGCTCTTATTGCCAATTATTCCATTAAAGCCTGTGATGCCAGAGGATGTCAAAGGCATTCGTTCCAATGAGCTGAAACACCGTTTAAAAGAACAGGCTGTGAAACTATATGAGATGAAAGAAGCAGAATTTCCAGAACCGGAGGCAGTCCGTGAGCTAGAGCGCGTGGTATTGCTAAAAGTGATTGACCGCAAATGGATGGATCATATCGATGATATGGATCAGCTTCGCCAGGGGATCGGTCTGCAGGCGTATGGTCAGCGTGACCCGCTGGTGGAATACAAGATGAGCGGATATGACATGTTTGACGGCATGATTGCCAACATCCAGGAAGAGACGATGCGCCTTTTGTTCCATGTGCGCATAGAGCAGAAAGTGGAACGTGAACAGGTGGCAAAAGTAACCGGGACGAATCGTGACGAGAGCTTGCAGAAAGGTCCAAAGAAACGGGACAAGGCGAAAGTATATCCCAATGATCCATGTCCTTGCGGAAGCGGTAAGAAGTACAAGCAGTGCTGCGGCAGGAAGTAGACAAAGAATATTGCGGTGCAATAGCGCCGCTTACGGGGGATCGCATGTGCGGTTCCCCGCTGTGCTTTCTCTTAAATAATATGAATGTGAATGGCGATGACAGTAAAAAATAAACGATATGTACTCTCGGATTCTCTTTGTGCCTGATTTTGCGAGAAGATTTTTTGCCAGATGTGCACAAATTTATGAGGCGTACCTGGATGGTACGTTGATTGAATTTGTGTGCATTTGGCAGAAAATCAGCCGTAAAAGCAGGTATAAGAGAGAATTCGAGAGTACATACGATAAATAAAGGAGGAAGAAAGATGTTAAAAGGAAAAGTGGCAGTCGTCACTGGCGGTACCAGAGGAATCGGCTATGCAATTGTCAAGAAGTATCTGGAAAACGGGGCGAGAGTAGTCTTGTTCGGTTCTAGGGCAGAGACGGTAGAGAAAGCGCTGGCGTCATTGAAGGCTGAAAATGCAGACTGGGTCGTGGAGGGAGCGTGTCCAGATCTTGCGGATGCGTCCCAGGTGGCAAAGGCTATCGAAAAGGTAAAAGAAACATACGGCAGGCTGGATATTCTGGTGAATAATGCCGGCGTGTCCGACAGCGCCAAGATTGAAGATTATCAACCAGATCAGTTTGAGAAGGTGATGAAACTCAATGTTAATGCTATTTTTCATGCGGTACAGCCTGCCGTAAAAATCATGAAAGAACAGGGTGAAGGCTGTATACTGAATACAAGCTCCATGGTGAGCATTTCAGGGCAGCCTAGCGGCGTCGCCTATCCTACGAGCAAATTTGCAGTCAACGGGCTGACCCTTTCTTTGGCGAGGGAGCTAGGACCCAGCAATATCAGGGTGAATGCAGTGGCTCCAGGAATTACCAACACTGATATGGTGGCTGCTCTTCCAGACGCCATGATTGAGCCGCTGATAAAGACGATACCCTTGCGCAGGGTCGGGGAACCAGAGGACGTTGCCAACGCATTTTTATTTTTGGCAAGCGATATGGCCAGCTATGTTACTGGAGAAGTGCTGTCAGTGGACGGGGCGGCAAGGGCATAATACGGCGGAGAAAACGAAAGACAGGCAAGGGGCAAGGGAAATGTCCTGCCCCGCTCTGCCTGCTCTTTAATTTTAAAACCGGCTCCTATTTTGAATATCCTCTTAAAATCTGTCGTTTCATCTCGAACAATTCATCTGAGAGATCTACATATACTTTGCTAGGATAGGCAAATCGCTTCGTCTCATTCCAGAGCGTGTCCTTTTCCTGCTGGCAATAGTTTCGTATTTCCATGACGCTGGGAGACTGATAAATGCACTGTCCTTTGTCAAAGACCTGTACCGGAAGCCTGCGCATAGTGTATGTGCCGCCTTTTAGGTTTGTGTATTTCCAGGTCTCAATGGGATCGAAAATGCGCAAATCTTTTTCACAGTCGAAAGCTTCCCCTTCGAGACAGATTAAATCGGCTTTTATTTTGCCAGAATCCTTTTCGTAGATCCGATAAATCGTTTTATTACCAGGGTTTGTGACTTTCTCCGTATTTTCAGAGAGCTTGATTTTTGGAATGAATTCCCCCTGTTGATTTTGGATGGCTGCAAGTTTGTAAACGCCTCCGAAAGCGGGGCAGTTCTTGGAAGTAATCAGGTTGGTGCCCACGCCCCAGGAGGTGATAGCCGCCCCCTGTGCCTTTAGATTTTCAATGAGGTACTCGTCTAAGTCGTTGGAAGCAGATATCACGGCGTCAAAAAAGCCTGCCTGATCCAGCATTTTCCGGGCCTTTTTGGAGAGGTAAGCAAGATCTCCGCTGTCCATGCGGATTCCATAATTGACAAGCGCAATCCCTTGTTCCCTCATCTGTTGAAATACGCGGATAGCATTGGGAACGCCGGATTTCAAGGTATCGTAAGTGTCCACCAGAAGAATGCATGACTCAGGATAGTACTTGGCATAGGTGGAAAAGGCGGTGAATTCGTCTGGGAAGCTCATGATCCAGCTATGGGCATGCGTGCCCTTGACTGGAATGCCAAAAAGCTTGCCGCAGAGGACGTTGGAGGTTCCGCTGCAGCCTCCGATTACCGCTGCCCTTGCGCCATAGACTCCGGCGTCTGGGCCTTGTGCCCGGCGCAGCCCGAATTCCATTACGCCATCTCCTTGGGCGGCATAGCAGACCCGCGCCGCTTTTGTGGCGATCAGGCTTTGGTGGTTTAAGATATTTAAGATGGCGGTTTCGATTAATTGCGCTTCCATGATGGGGGCGATTACTTTCACCAATGGTTCTCTGGGGAAGATCACCGTGCCTTCTGGGACGGCGTAGAGATCGCCTGAAAAGTGAAACGTTTCCAGATAGGATAAGAAATCTTCTTCGAACATGCCCAGCGACCGGAGGTAGGAAATGTCAGAGCTGTCAAAATGAAGCTGTTCTATATATTCAATGATCTGGGCAAGTCCTGCGCATATTGCGTAGCCGCCATTGTCTGGGTTGGCACGGTAAAAAGCGTCAAATACTACGGAGTCCTGATTTCCTGTTTTGAAGTAGCCCTGCATCATGGTAAGTTCATATAAGTCCGTCAGCAGAGTCAAATGGTTTGTAGTCATCGTGGGATCGCTCCTTTTAAATTTTTGTAGTCTATTGTACCACATTTTGCTTCAGGAAGCAAAAACTCCTTGCATGAAATGAATGCGTTGCCTGAGATTGTGATTTATTTGTGATTTGTAGCAAGGAAGCCTTTCCATTTTAATGAAAATGTGCTATTCTTAGTAACTGTGAAGAAATAATAATTTTTGAAAGAAAGGTAAAGAATTCATGAAGAGGAAAATAATAGTATTGCTTGCCGCAGTCTGCGCATTATCATTGGCTGGCGGCTGCGGGACGAAACAGAAAGAGAACGGCAAACAGCAAGAAGACAACAAGCAGGAAGAAGATGGCAAACAGGGGGAAGACGGTTCTCTTGTATCAAAATCTGAGATAGATTATAAGGTAGAAGATTGTGTGGAATTAGGGCAGTATATGGGACTGGATATTGTTTTGGGCACCTATAAGGTTACAGACGACGAGGTAAAGGACGAAATAAGAAAGATGCTTATCTCTCATCCAGTATATGAGGAAACGGATAAGACTACGGTGGAAGAAGGGGATTTCGCCAATATCGACTATGAAGGCTTAAAAGACGGCGTGGCTTTTAACGGCGGAACTGCCCAGGGAGTGAATCTTGAAATCGGTTCTAACAGTTTTATCGAAGGCTTTGAAGAGGGGTTGATTGGAAAAAAAGTGGGAGAGAAAGTGGCGCTAGATCTGACGTTCCCAGAAAATTATCAAAATGAGGAGCTTGCAGGGCAGGCAGTGGTGTTTAACGTGACCATCAATAAGATTGTCAATCAAGTGGTTTTAACATATGATGACATGACCGATGAATATGTGAAAGAAAATTTCACTGCGGAAGGATATAATAATATTAAGGAGCTCAAGAAAGGAGTCAAAGAGGATCTCAATGACAATAAAGAGCTTCAAAAAGAGAACGATATCAAGAGGGAGCTTTTTGTGAAGCTCCAGGAGAATTGCAAGGTGGAATTGCCAGAAGGGCTGTTGGACGCCAAGCTAAGCGAATATATCGAACAATTTAACGTAAGTCTCGAATACAGCGGCATGGAGATGAAAGATTATCTGGCGTCTACCAACTCCACCCAGGAAGAATTTGACGAACAGGTGAAGCAGACGGTAGAGGACAGTCTCAAAAATCAGTTGATCATGGAGGCTATTTCTAAAGCGGAAAAGATTGAAGCCGATCAAGAAGGATATGCAGCATACAAAGAAAACGTGGTTACAAATTATGGCTATGAGAGTGAAGAAGCGTTGATAGAACAGTACGGAGAAGCGTATGTGAGAGATGCCTATATCAGCGACAAGACGTTGGAGCTGCTTCTTGATAGTGTCAAGGTGACCTATGATGCCAAAATGGATGCCGCAGAGGACGAGCAATCGCAAGAAAAGTAGAAATAAAGGAGAAGGGTTATGGATTTGGTAAATATTAAAGATTTGTACCGCAAAAAAGAACACTACCTTGAGAAAGAGGTAACCATCGGCGGATGGGTAAGAAGCATCCGCAATTCTAAGAATTTTGGGTTTATCGTGATCAATGACGGTACGTTTTTTGAACCGCTGCAGGTGGTTTACCATGATGAGCTGGAAAATTTCGCTGAGATAGAGAAATTAAACGTGGGAGCAGCCGTTATCGTGACGGGGAACCTGGTACCGACTCCTGAGGCGAAGCAGCCTTTTGAGATTCAGGCAAAGGAAGTCATGGTGGAGGGAAAATCTGCGCCAGATTATCCATTGCAGAAGAAGCGGCACAGCTTTGAATACTTGCGTACGATTTCTCATTTAAGACCGAGGACGAACACCTTTGAAGCGGTATTCCGGGTCCGCTCCCTGATCGCATATGCAATTCATAAGTTTTTCCAAGAACGTGATTTTGTGTATGTGCACACGCCCATCATTACCGGAAGTGATTGCGAAGGCGCCGGGGAGATGTTTCAAGTGACGACGCTGGACTTGAAAAATGTTCCTACCAGTCAGGATGGAGCTGTTGATTTTACGCACGATTTCTTTCGCAAGCCAACCAACCTGACTGTGAGCGGGCAGCTCAACGGCGAGACTTATGCGATGGCATTTAAAAATATCTATACCTTTGGACCGACGTTTCGCGCTGAAAACTCCAACACTACCAGACATGCGGCGGAGTTTTGGATGATTGAGCCGGAAATTGCTTTTGCGGATCTAAAAGACGATATGATTTTGGCAGAGAGCATGTTGAAATATATCATCAATTATGTATTGGAACATGCGCCCGAGGAAATGCAGTTTTTCAATAACTTTGTGGACAAGGGCTTGCTGGAACGGCTTCGGCATGTGGCGGATTCTGAATTTGCCCATGTGACATATACAGAGGCTATAGAGATTTTAGAGAAAAATAATGATCAGTTTGAATACAAAGTGTCCTGGGGGGCCGATTTGCAGACAGAGCATGAACGCTATCTCACCGAGGAAGTGTTCAAGCGTCCGGTGTTTGTGACGGATTATCCCAAGGAGATTAAGGCGTTTTATATGAAACTCAATCCTGATGGAAAGACAGTCGCAGCCGTGGACTGCCTAGTACCTGGTATCGGGGAGATTATCGGGGGCAGCCAGAGGGAAGACGACTATGAGAAATTGTGCCGAAGAATGGAGGAGCTGGGGCTCAATCAGGAGGATTATGACTTTTATCTTGATTTACGCAAATATGGTTCGGCAAGACATGCAGGCTTTGGCCTTGGATTTGAGCGGTGCGTGATGTATCTAACGGGGATGACGAATATCCGTGACGTGGTTCCTTTCCCGAGGACGGTCAATAACTGCGAATTATAATGGGAGCGTAAGCCTATTCAGACCTTTTGAAGTTCTAATTCTATTGAGTAAAGTTGCTCCATAAAAAGGGGCTGTTGCAAAATATAGCTTATATACGAGATATAGATGGGATTTTTTACTTTGAATACCATTTCCTGTATATAGCAGTTGTTTTGCAACAGCCTCATTTTCTTTGTCTGGATAATTGTAGAAGTTAATTTAAAGACTAAACGTCTTCTCGTCAGGCTTCTTTCTTTGTCAGATAAGATAAAAGTCTTCCAGCCGGGATCGCCCTGCAGTGGACGAAAAAGGAATTCTTACAATGCTCTGCATGGCAGGTCCTATTCCATTTTTTCAATAACTTTTAAGAAAATATTCTGTATTGAATTGTGGATGTCCTCGCCAAGCAGCGGTATATTTGCAGATGGAATCATGCCTCCGGACATCGAAGGGTGTCCGCCGCCGCTTCCGTAAGGAGCCAGCGCTTCGGCAATCAAGTTCCCGGCATGGATCTGGTCTAATTCACTTCGGATTGAGAAACGAATGCCGTCTTTTTGCAGGGCGTAAATCACAGCCACATTGACCACGTCCAATGCTAGGATAAAGTCGGAGATAATGGCGATCAGCGCTTGGGCGCAGTTAAAGGGGATATAAGCAAAGCCTGTCCGGTCAAAAATCTGTATGTTCTGAATGGCTGCGCCATAAGCCCTGAGATCGTCAAATTCCATGGTGTTGCTATACATGCTGACTACCAGCTTCCAATCTGCCTCGGGAAAAAGAAACGAGAACATTTCCGTATCCAGAGCAGTAGCGCCTCGGGTGAAGTCTGCCGTGTCCATTTTGATGCCGTAAGCGAGAGCGGCGGCGCATTTGGGGCTTATCGGGGTGCCAGTGGTTTTAAAATAGCTGGCGATAATACAGGAACAGGAACCTACGGGGCGGATGTCCTGGTACTGATAATCATAAGGAAAGAAAATGGGATGGTGGTCGATACATGCCACTTCGTCGCCGATCAAGTCTGTGACATTGCTGTTCATTTTCTGGGAATCAACTAATGCAATGTAATCCTCCTCTGTCATGTGAGGCAGTTCATCTTTGGAAAACATAGAAATGCCAAAAGTTTCCAGCATTTTCTTGGCGCTGAGACGGTCGATTTTCCCGTCATAGCAAAGAGACGCTGCAACGCCGTGACAAGCAAGGAATTCCTGAAGCCCGAAAGCGCTGGCAATGGCGTCTGGATCAGGAAAATTGTGGGTTTGAATATATACAGTGTGACCTTTTAAAAGTGCAATTAAGTCTAATGGATTCATATCTGGTTCCCTTCTATTCTATATAAATTTTCGATTGCCGCCGCAGTCATGTGGGGATCGATTGGCGGTTGACTGGGAACAGTTAAGCCTATATGATTCGCCCCTGATATTGGCAATAGCGATACTGTTCCCGATTGAATTTTATATTATCACATTTTCTTGAAAAAGTCATTACATTTTGCTATGATGGGGAAAGGTTAAAAATTTAGTAAAAGTGAAGCAGGAAAGGCTGCAAGGTGAAAGCGGCTGTTCCAAGGAAAGGAATAAAATTTTGCAAAATTACAAAATCGTGATAGCGTATGATGGTTCCCGCTATAAGGGATGGCAGAGCCAGAAAAATGTAGATGCGACGATTCAGGGCAAGTTAAACCATGTGTTTTCCACATTGGAGAACCGCTGCGTAGAAGTGCAGGGGGCTGGCAGGACAGACGCTGGAGTCCATGCGACAGGGCAGGTGGCGAACGTCAAGCTTGATAAAAGGTGGACGCCTGAGGAGATTATGGAGTATGCCAATCACTATCTGCCAGAAGATATCGGGATCATGGAGATTGAAAAAGCGCCGGCAAAGTTTCATGCAAGATTATCAGCAATAAGAAAGACATACTGTTACCGGATCTTTAACAGCAGCGCCCCCAATGTGTTTGAAAGAAAATGGATGTGCAAGATTGCGGAGCCTTTAGATCTGGAAGCGATGCGCCAGGGCGCCGTGATTTTGGAAGGGACACATGATTTTTCTGCGTTTTGCTTTCGGGCGTCTAAGAAGAAGTCTGCCGTGCGGACCATAGAGCGGATAGAAGTGAAGCGGAAAGGAAGAGAAGTCGACATTATCATCACCGGAGGCGGATTTTTGCATCATATGGTGCGCATTATCGCAGGGACTTTGGTGGAGGTTGGCCTGGGAAAGCGGCAGTTTCAGGAAATGGAGGAGCTTTTAAAGCGAGGCGTTCGTGATCAGGCAGGCGTGACCATGCCTGCCCAAGGACTGGTGCTTTTAAGCGTGGAATATCAGCAAGGACAACAGCAAGGAGAATGAAAGGGTTTGTCAGATTCTTTCACGAGCTACCTATTTGTGCTGGGTTGCGTAGAGAATGGAGGAAAGCATGATGGAAGAATGGGTAGTGGCTGCCAAAAGAGCAGATTTTAAAGGAATCGCGCAGCGGTTTGGCATTGACCAGGTGACGGCGAGGATTATCCGCAACCGGGAGGTGACTGGGGAGGAGGCTATTGAGCAGTATCTTCACGGAACGGCAGAAGATCTCCATGACCCCAGGAAGATGAAAGATATGGAACTGGCTTGCAGCCTTTTGCGGCAAAAAATAAAGCAGGGAAAGCGCATTCGGATTTTGGGAGATTATGATATCGACGGGGTGCAGTCCGTCTATATTTTATATTCTGCGCTGCATCGCTGCGGCGCAAGGGCAGATTTCGTGATTCCAGACCGTATCATGGATGGCTATGGGGTCAATGAGCGCTTGGTCCGGCAGGCAGAGGCAGAGGGAATCGATACGCTTTTAACGTGTGATAATGGAATCGCAGCACAGAGGGAAATTGAGATCGCAAAAGAGCTTGGAATGACGGTGATCATCACGGATCACCACGAGGTGCCATACCAGGAGGATGGAGGGAAAAGAAACTATCAGATACCGCCAGCAGATGCGGTGGTCAACCCCAAGCAGCCAGACTGTGCTTATCCGTTTAAAAACCTCTGTGGCGCGGCGGTTGCTTTTAAGCTGGTGCAGGTTTTGTATCAGGAGATTGGATATCCGAAAGAAGAAGCGTTTTCTTATTTGGAAAACGCTGCGTTTGCCACGGTGGGGGACGTGATGGATCTTCAGGGAGAAAACCGCATTCTGGTGAAAGAAGGACTCAAAGCTTTAAATGAGACTAGGAACTTGGGGATTCGCGCGCTCGCCTTGCGCAATCAGATTCCGATGGGAAGCATCAAGGCTTACCATATCGGGTTTGTGCTTGGTCCCTGCCTCAACGCAAGCGGGCGGCTGGACACCGCAAAACGTGCCCTGCGAATGCTGCTGGCAAAGGATGAATGCGAAGCGGCAGCGTATGCGGGGGATTTATTTGACCTGAATGTAAGCCGCAAGGAGATGACGGAACAGGGGCTGCAGCAGGCAAAGGAGCTGGTGGAACATACAAAGCTGAAAAAGGACAAAGTATTGGTGATCTACCTTCCTGACTGCCATGAAAGCCTTGCGGGGATTATCGCTGGGCGTATCCGGGAACAATATAACCGTCCAGCATTTGTCTTGACAAAATCTGAGGACGGAGTCAAGGGCTCTGGACGCTCGATCGAGCCATATTCCATGTATGAGGAAATGTCAAAATGTAAAGAATTGTTTACAAAATATGGCGGGCATCCGATGGCAGCAGGCTTGTCCCTGCCAGAGGAACATGTGGAGTTGTTGCGGCAGAAATTAAATCAAAATACCAATCTAACCGATAAAGACTTGAGAGGAAAAATCGTGATTGACGTGCCGATGCCTTTGGATTACATTACCCGGGAACTGATAGAGGAATTTAATTTATTGGAACCTTTTGGCAAGGCGAATGAAAAGCCGGTATTTGCTGACCGTGAGATTCATATCTTATCGATGCGGATTTTAGGAAAGAATCAAAATGTCTGCAGGATGCAGGTGAGAAGCCGAAATGGCGCAGAACTGACAGCGCTCTATTTTGGCGAGGTGCAACAGTTTCTAGATTTTCTGAGGGAAAAATACGGCGATGGCGCGCTAGAACAGGCGCTTGCCGCAAAAGACAGCGGCATGTTGGTTTCTTTTGTATATTACCCAGAACTCAATACATACAACGGCAGAGAAAGCATCCAGATCGTAGTAAAAAAATATCATTAGAAAAAGAAAGAAGGGCGGTCATGAAGACAAATGAGTTTACATTCCCCTCAGCAGATGGGAAGACGCAGATTCATGCGATAAAATGGGAGCCAGAGCAAGGAGGAGTTGCGGCGGTTTTGCAAATCAGTCATGGGATGATAGAACATGTAAAACGCTACGAAGCGTTTGCAGAATTCTTGACAAATCAGGGATTTGCAGTTGTTGGAAACGACCATCTGGGACATGGGGACTCTGTGACTTCTCAGGAAGATTGGGGATATTTTGCGCCAGAGCAAGGAAGCGACTTGGTGGTCGAGGATTTGCATCAGCTTCGCAGCCAGATTCAAGCTGTGTATTCTGGCACGCCTTATTTTATGCTGGGACATAGCATGGGTTCTTTTCTTTTGCGGAAATATTTGTCCTTGCATGGAGAGGGACTTTCAGGAGCTGTGATTATGGGAACGGGGACTCAGAAGGATATGGCAGTTCAGACAGGAAAGGCTGTTTGCAAAGCGCTGGCATTGTTTCGTGGCTGGCGTCACCGAAGCAGCTTGGTAGATAAGCTGATTTTTTCTGGAAATAATAAAAAGTTTCAGGGCGGTTCTGTCGATTCCTGGCTTACGAAGGACGAAAAGATCGCAAAAGCTTATTATGGCGATCCCCGCTGCACGTTTAAGTTTACATTGAATGGCTTTTACAACTTGTTTGACACCATACATTATATTAATCAGAAACGACATATCGAGACAATTCCAAAGAACCTGCCGTTGCTGCTGGTTTCTGGGCAAGATGATCCAGTGGGCAATTATGGTGCTGGGGTAAGGAGCGCCTATGAGACGTACCAGGCGGCCGGGATCAAAGACATCAGTTTAAAGCTTTATCCGAAAGACCGGCACGAAATTCTCAACGAGACGGACAGAGAAACGGTTTACGAGGATATTTACCGATGGCTTTGCGGTCATTTGCCCCGATAGAAAAGGGCAATGACATACAGAATGGAGGAATTTATGAAGAGACAGTTTAAACAGTGGACGGCGTTGCTGCTTGCGTGCATCATGGCAGCCGTTTCGACAGAAAGCATTTATGCCCAAGAAGATGGAGAGACAAAGCTTCCAAGCATCGAGGAGGATGCCAAAGATTCGCAAAGCGGCGTTGCAGATGTTCCTGCTCAGGAAACCCTTGACGCATCTGGTCAGGAGGGAGAGGTTACAGAGCCTATTACTAAGGCAGATAAGCCATACCTTGCCTTGGGCGCGAATCTAAGGTCGGAACAGAGGGACTCGGTGCTTGCCCTTTTAGGCGTCAATCCGGCTGAGCTTTCTGATTATGACGTGATTTATATCACCAACGATGAAGAACATCAGTATCTTGGAGAATATGTTGCCGCAGACAAGATTGGAACCCGTTCGCTGTCTTCCGTTCTCGTGGTAAAACGGGAAAAAGGAAATGGGATTCACATCACCACTAAGAACATTTCATACTGCACCATTGGCATGTATAAAAATGCATTGATTACGGCAGGAATCACGGATGCGGACATTATAGTGGCGGCGCCCTCCGCAATCTCGGGGACGGCGGCATTGGTCGGAGTACTGAAAGCGTATTCCGATATGACGGGGGAAACGGTGACTGAGGAGAGCATGGATACGGCTATGAATGAGCTGGTGCTTACCGGAGAGCTTGCCGATACCGTAGGTGATTCTGAAAAGGCAGAAGAACTGATTGCCTATCTGAAACAGGAGGTCATTGGCAGAAGGCTCAAAGAAGCCGACGAGATTGAGGAAGCGATTGATAAGGCTTCCAGGGAATTTAGCATTTCGCTGTCAGAAAACGAGGTACAGCAGCTCACAGGCTTGCTGCAGAAGATCGGCAACCTAGATTTGGATCTCGACTCCATCAAAGACCAGGCGCAGGAATTGTATGATAAGCTTTCAGAAATTGATACAAAGAGCTTTTTTGATAAGGTCGCAGGCTTTTTCCAATCCATCTTGGACTTCTTTCAGGGATTGTTTTCATAAGTGCTCAACGGGCAGGAGGCTAGAATAAGACGCCTCCTGCCCAATTTTTTGTCTTTATTTCCTGCGCAATTTTTGAAATTTTACGATAATCTTTGCTAAATGCAGGCTTAGCCGGTAATGCTGCATGCTGCGCACTTTCAAGCGGTTCTCTTCGCTAAAGCCTACCAGGATGTCATGATTGGCTTCTGAGAGATAATCAATGATGCCGTCGATGTCGGATTTCTCATTTTTGGGACATTGTATATAAAAATGCCGGCTTGCGTTAATGTGCAGCGTATAAGAGATATTAAAATGATACCAGAATATTTTCTTTAAGGTGGAATATTTGTAAATCCAGATCATTTCCTCAATGGGAACCAGAGCTACGCCGTAACGGGATAGGGCGATAAAAAAATGCTCGGTAATAAACATGTCCTCTGTGGTGAGCTGAGGGAGCGTCGCAAGTTCCGTTTCCGCTTGAGAAAGCAGCGCAGAGGGCTTTCCGAAAAGCCTTAATTTGCGGCAGGCAGGACAGCACGCCGGGACGCAGGCATAGAGAAGATAACACAATAGCCGTACCAGGGCGTAAGCGCCGGTCACAATATAGACGGCGGCAAGCAGCCTGTTTGCCGAAAGTCCAAATGCGGGCTCGCTGATAAAATAGCCGTTTACTTTTTCTAAGATGCCCTCCGTCGTCCAGTTCAGATCCTGGGCGAGACTGTCAAGCAGAGCGTCGTAAGCGCCGTTTCCTTTCAGCACCCGTCCCCGGATGTCCACCGATTCTATATGGGGAATGCCTTCTTCGCAGGTATCTGGAGCAAGCAGCACAATGACGCACTGATCCTCCCAGAACGTATAGTAAAAATAACCGTTGGTCTGCCCGAAGACGGTATTGGCGTAACCGGTAAAATACAAGTCCGTCAGTCTCAATTCTACGTAGGAAGCATGGGAACTGCCATATTTCTCCAAAGAACCAGGGTTTTCCATCGGTTGGGGAAAGAGGATCTCATATAATGGAAAAACCAGCCATAGCGCAGCAAGAAGCAGCAGATACAAGATGGGAGAAATCAGTCGCTGGCAGTATATATGGCGGATATGCTTTGTAATATAGTGGTCGTAAGTTTCAGTCATAAAAGCTCCTTTTCACTTTTGTGGGCGTTTGTTTCTTATATAACCATATACTATCATAAATCCATGATTCTTCACAAGCAGGATTTGATAACATTTGAATTTCCGCATTTTGCAATTCATAGCGCCAAAAGGTCTTGCTGCCTTTGGCGCTATGAATTGCAAAATGCGGAAACTCAAAGATAACAACCTTGATTTTTCGAGGCAAAGTTGATAGTATTTAGATTAGAGCATGGAGGATCAAAAGATTATGGAAGCATATACAGGATTTGCAGAGGTATACGATCTGTTTATGGACAATGTCCCATATCAAGAATGGTGTGATTATCTGGTCAGCCTCCTTAGGGATTATCAGGCAGGCGATGGCTTGGTGCTGGAGCTGGGCTGCGGCACGGGGAAGATGACCCGGCTGCTGGCGCAGGCAGGATATGACATGATCGGCGTGGACTATTCGGAGGAAATGCTGCAGATTGCAAGGGAGGCTGCATGGGGGGAAAGGGGGCCTCAAAACACAGATATCTTATACCTTCTTCAGGATATGCGGGAGTTTGAATTGTATGGAACGGTAAGGGCGGTAGTCAGCGTCTGTGATTCGTTGAATTACATTTTAAAGGAAGAGGAGCTTCTTAAAGTGTTCCGCTTGGTGAATAATTATCTCGATCCGGGAGGGGTATTTATCTTTGACTTGAATACTCCTTATAAATACAGGGAAATCTTAGGAGAGAACACGATTTGCGAGAACCGCGAGCAAGGGAGCTTTATCTGGGAGAACTTTTATGAGGAAGAGGAGCAGGTCAATCAATATGATCTGACCTTGTTTATCCGGGACAGGGAACATCCAGGATTGTACCGGAAATATGAGGAGACGCATGTGCAGCGTGGATATGAAGCAGGCAGGATTGAGGAATTGCTGCAACAGGCAGGCATGGAATTTATTGCAGCTTACGACGCCTTTACCCGAGAGCCAGTAAAGGCGGACAGCGAGCGGATTTATGTGATTGCAAGAGAGAAAGGAAAATAGGATCAATGAGTGCATACGGAGATTATATGGTAAGAGCGACGGCGGCGGACAGCCAGGTGCGTGCTTTTGCGGTGACTTCCAGGAATTTGGTGGAGCAAGCGAGGATTTATCATAATACTAGCCCAGTGATTACGGCGGCGCTTGGCAGGCTTTTGACTGGCGGGGTGATGATGGGGACGATGATGAAAGGGGAGAAAGACCTTCTGACGCTTCAGATCAAATGCGGTGGCGCTGCAAAGGGACTTGCCGTCACGGCGGACAGCCAGGGGAATGTCAAAGGTTATCCCATGGTAGCAGATGTAATGCTGCCACCCAATGACAAGGGCAAGCTGGATGTAGGAGGGGCGTTGGGGCTTGGCATTTTAAGCGTAATCAAGGACTTGGGGATGAAAGAGCCTTATGTGGGGCAGGTGGAGCTTAAGACGTCGGAAATTGCCGAGGACTTGACGTATTATTTTGCTGCTTCTGAGCAGACTCCCTCAGCGGTGGGCCTTGGCGTGCTCATGAATCGGGATAATACTGTAAAGCAAGCAGGAGGATTTATCATTCAGTTAATGCCAGACACCAAAGAGGAAGTGATACAGGCATTGGAAGAAAAGGTGGCGGCGACAGGCTCTGTCACGGATTTGCTGGATCAGGGAGTCATGCCAGAGCAATTACTGGAACAACTATTGGGAGGGCTTCAAGTGGAAATAACAGAAAAGATTCCCGTGCAATATGCCTGCAACTGTTCCAAAGAACGTGTAACCCGGGTCATTGCCAGCATTGGAAGAAAGGATCTTCAGGAGATGATCGATGATCAAGAACCGATCGAGGTAAACTGCCAGTTCTGCGACAAGCGTTATATGTTTACCCCTGAGGAGTTAAGAAAATTGTTGCAAGATGAGTAACTGGAAAGGAGCCAGCCAATGAAAGACGGATTTATCAGGGTGGCGGCGGTGACCCCGAAGATCAGGGTTGCCGATCCCGTATATAATCAAGAAAGAATTATGGAGAAGATAGCCGAAGCGGAGGAGAAACGGGCAGTGGTGACGGTATTTCCAGAATTGTGCATCACAGGGTATACCTGTGGCGATTTATTCTTAATGGAACCGCTGCTGCAGCAGGCAAAAGAGGCGCTTCTTCGGATTGCAGAGGATACGGCAGGCAAAAATATGCTGGTGTTTGTGGGTGTCCCCATAGCTCATAAGGGGCGGCTTTACAATACGGCAGCGGCACTGGCGAATGGAAAAGTACTGGGGCTTGTGCCTAAACGGTGTATTCCCAGTTACAATGAATTTTATGAAGGGCGGCATTTTGCAGAAGGGATGGAAGGAACCGTGGAGGTTGATTTGGCAGAAGGAGTGCGCGCCCCCATGGGCACGCATCTGATGTTTATGCCAGACAGCCTGCCGGAATTTAAGATTTGTGCGGAGATTTGTGAAGATCTCTGGGCGCCGAATCCCCCCAGCATTGCCCATGCGCTTGCCGGGGCAAACTTGATCGTCAACCTCTCTGCCAGCAATGAGTCTACGGGCAAGGACCGTTACCGCAAGAGCCTGGTGCAAGGGCAGTCGGCACGTCTGATCTGCAGTTATGTCTATGCCAGCGCCGGAGAGGGAGAGTCTACCCAGGATCTGGTATTTTCTGGTCATAACCTGATTGCCGAAAACGGGATTATGCTGGCGGAGGCGGAGCGTTTTCAAAACCAGTCTGTCTATGGAGAAATCGATATCCAGAAGTTGAATGGACAGCGTCGGCGTATGACCACTTTTCAGGAGAGGACGGACAGCCACCAGGAGATTTCTTTTCATCTAAGGCGGGAAGATACGACGCTGACACGGGCGGTAGATCCTATGCCTTTCGTGCCGACAGATGCAGAGGAGCGTCAAAAAAGATGCGAAGAAATTCTTGCGATGCAATCAATGGGACTCAAAAAACGTCTCGAGCATACGCATTGTTCGTGTGCAGTGGTTGGAATCTCTGGAGGGCTCGATTCTACCCTTGCGCTTTTGGTCACTGTCCGTGCGTTTGATTTGCTGGGGCTTCCCAGGAACGGGATTTGTGCAGTTACCATGCCAGGATTTGGCACTACGGACCGGACATATGACAATGCGGTGAATTTGATTCAATGTCTTGGGGCGAGGTTTCAGGAAGTAGACATCAAAGAGGCAGTGCGGGTGCATTTTTCCGATATCGGGCAGCAGGAGCAGGTTCATGACGTGACGTATGAAAACGGACAGGCGAGGGAGCGCACCCAGATCTTAATGGATATTGCAAACAAGGAAAACGGGCTGGTGATTGGTACCGGAGACATGTCTGAGCTGGCGCTTGGCTGGGCGACGTATAACGGCGACCACATGTCGATGTATGGCGTAAATTCTTCCGTGCCAAAGACCTTGGTGCGGCATCTTGTAGGTTATTATGCAGATTGTTGCAAAGACAGGGAACTTGCTGGGATTTTGAGGGATATTTTGGATACTCCGGTAAGCCCAGAGCTTTTGCCGCCGCAGGACGGGAAAATTTCTCAGAAGACGGAGGAACTTGTGGGACCTTATGCGTTGCATGATTTCTTTTTGTACTATATGCTTCGCTTTGGGTTTGGACCGCAAAAAATTTTCCGGCTTGCAGAATGTGCGTTTTGCAAAGAAGGCATAGAAGACTCCTATGCGCCAGAAACGATCTTAAAATGGCTTGAAATATTTACCAAAAGATTTTTCAGCCAGCAGTTTAAGCGCTCTTGCCTGCCAGACGGACCGAAGGTGGGCACTGTGGCGGTGTCTCCCAGGGGAGATCTGCGGATGCCAAGCGACGCCAGCGCTGCATTATGGCTGGAGCAGATTCACAAGATGCGGACGCACCGCGGGAGGTAGAAATGGATTATATGGTGTTATATGCCAGTGTAACCGGAAATACCAAGAAAGTCGCCACTGAGATCTTCAGCGCTTTGCCGGGAATGTCCAAGGATATGCAGAATATCGAGGAATACAGGGGCAAGGACGCAGATATATTTTTCATAGGTTTTTGGGTAGACCGCGGCACCTTGGGCATGCCGGTGATCAATGTGCTTTCGGAGCTGCATAACAAAAAGATCGCCCTCTTTGGCACCTGCGGCATGGGGCGTGGAACGGAATATTACAGGGACATTGAACAGAAAGCCAAGGTTTGGATTCCAGATGATTGTGAATACTTGGGAATGTTTCTCTGTCAAGGCAAGATGCCTATGAAAGTCCGGGAGAAGTATGAGATTTCCAGAGAGGATCCCAGAGAGGAGGCATTTCGCAAGCAGATGTTGAAGAACTTTGATGAAGCCTTGTTTCATCCCAATAGCCAGGACTTGGAGGACGCCAGGGCGTTTGCAGAGTCTTTGACAGCGCAAAAAGATAACTAGAAAGCGGCTTTAAAGCTGGATGGGAATCGTCAATGAGAAAAATATTGAACAAATTTGCGGGGGCGTATATACTGGAAGAAAGAGGAAAGTTGCCATGAAACGGATTTCTTTGGAAACGTTGATGAAACGTCATCCGAATGATGAGTATGAACAGCAGTATGCTTATATTATGAGGCTTCTCGCCGAAGGAACATTGAAACCAGTTAAGAGCGCCGGGACGAATGGCAGGAAACCGGCGCTCTGTCTTTCTTATTGGGTAAAGGAGGAAGCGGACGAGTCTTTGAAAGAGCTGGAAGAAGAATTAAAATTCCGGCTTGTGCCTCTAATTGCTACCGACTATTACTTGTCTCATTTGAAGGAATATCAAAAGGACAGGGAATGGGTGTTGAGACTCAATCAGTACTTAGCGTCCAATCGGGAACAGTTACAGCAGCAAGAATCACTCAATGAGCGCAGCTTTGAGATCTGGAACCGTGAGAAATTCCTGACCAGGGAACAGGGAGCAAAGATTCTCAGGCGGTGTGGGCTTATGCAGGACTTTCTCAATACCTATGAGACGGCGGAACCGATTGCCTACTATTGCCATAGTAGACAGGTTCCTCAGAATATGCTGGTTTTGGAGAACAAAGATACTTTTTTCAGTATGCGCAAATTTCTTTTGCAGGGAAACGGCAGGATTTTTGGAGAGCAAATTGGTACGTTGATTTATGGCGGGGGAAAGAGGGTGATTAAGTCTTTTGAGGACTTTGAGAGCTCCGTGGAGCCTTATATGGCAGCGGAGGAAAATAAGATTTATTATTTTGGCGATTTGGATTATGAGGGAATTGGGATTTACGAAAGCTTGATACGCCAGTGCCAGGGGAAGAGAAAGCCGGTTCCCTTTCAGGCAGCCTATGAGCGGATGCTTGAGAAAGCGGCACAGGTCAAAGAATTGCCAAAGACGAAAGAACAGCAGAATCGCAATCTCACAGGCGGGTTTTATACATATTTTGCCAAGGAAACTGTGGAGCAGATGCAGGAAATTCTTGAAAAAGACCAATATATTCCCCAAGAGATCTTGAATCTTTGGGATTTTTAGACTATGAATGCGTTAGCAAAAGCTGTTCAAGCAGGACTGCTGCCTGCATTTTAGAAAAGAGGTGTAAATAAGATGGATCAAGAGAAGAGAGAAAGGTATAAAGAAGTTTTACAGAGAGCTTATCTCGACGGGGTATTGAAAATCATTTGGAGCGGTTCAGGCTTTTCGATGGCTGTTGATTCGAAACAGAGAAAACTGATTCCAGAGATAAATGAAGAAGATTTTGTAGAATATGCGTTTTCAACGATTAAGCTTGTGATTGATTTGGCGGAAGAAAGAGATGTCGGAAAATCAAACGGTGATTTGGAGACCGCTAAATTAATTTTTCAAAAAGAGCATGACTTAAGGAATCATCTTTATATCAAAAAGAATAGTAAAATTGACTGTTTTAAATTATTGGAATATGATGTAATCAGTCATAGAAATGAAGAAGACCCGGGGAAAATAGAAGCTACCTCTGTGATTTTAAAGATGGTTATTGAAAAAGATAATGAGGAAAAGATATATTCATTTGAGGCCTCCCAAAGAGATTTAGAAGATATGATTGATAAGTTAGTGGGATTAAAAGAAAAACTGGATGCTATTTAGAATGGGGGAATAGAGATGACAGAATTTGTAATGAAAGCATCTATGAGAGAATTTCCAGAGATGCCGTATACATATAAGAAACAAAATTTGGAACAAAAGGATTATGAAACGGGATTAAACTTGAAGTATAGCGTGTATAATAAAAGTATGAAACATAAAATTATACTAATAAAGAACGCTCATATAAAAAATCAGGAAATTCGGCAATATTTTAAAAAAGTTGAAAAGAATTTTACTCATATTGAAATAGATCATAAAAAATTGGGTGGTATGCCTGTCATTAAAAATACCAGGATTCCAGTCAGCTTGGTTGCTGCATGTCTCAAAGACGAGATGACATTACAGGAAATTTGCCAGGAATATAAATTGGCGCAAGAAGATATCGAACAGGCGATGGAATATATCATTGAAATCCTGGATATTCCATATCAGGAAGGATAAGTATGAGGATATTATTGGATGAAAATATCACACAAAAATCAATTCCGGTTTTGGAGAAATATGGACATGATGTCATTCATGTGCTACATAGATTTTATGCAGGAGAAAGTGATGAGGATGTATTTCGGCTGGCTTTGGAGGAACAGCGGGCGCTGATTACCCTAAATGGCAAAGATTTTGTGATTTTAATTCCACCCAGAGCAGAGTTGGAGCTGCATTATGGACTGATATGGCTTAGAGGATTTCAGGTCACAAATAAGACTTATGAATGTATTATGGATGCGATTGGGCTTTATTTGAAAAATAAAGGAGAATCCATTGTAAATACATATTTTGTGGTAAAAAAGAGAGAGGGAGTTTATGAGATGATTCAGAGATTCCCCCGCTTTTCCCACCGAGCTGCATCTCTGGAACAATAAACGGAGGAAGCCATGCAATACGATTTTTTAAAGCATTTCCCCAGGAGAATGAAAAATGTAGGCCTCTATGCGGTGCTGGTTCAAAACAGCCTGCAGAAAGCAACCTGGAAGAAATATGATTTTCAAAAGATGGACGAGCAGTTTAACCTTATCTTTACGGTGCTTCTCTATATCATGGAACAGTCCCTGAAAGAGGAGCCGTGTACCATCGATGATATCGGCGCCTTTTTGGACACGGTAAACGCACAGTATTTCCGAAAGAAAATGACTTATGAAGACTGCCGCAATTTAGGGGATTTTATTGTGAATGTGATTCTTTCCAACGAAGGAAAGGGAATGAATTTTGACGGATTTCATTTTGAGCAAAACGTGTATCAAACCATGACGATCAGCTATATTGCCAATCGGGTTGTCTACAGTGACCAGGATGTGAAGCGCACTTCTTATTATCTTACCGATGACGGTTACAATCTTTTGCTATCCACGCTGGAAATTGAAAATAATATGAAGCTCACCATCCATGAGATGATTTTTCAAATGCATCTGGAAAAACAGAGCTATGACAAGGCGGCAGATGAGATTAAGAATGTCTTTCACCTTTTGCGGATTCAGCTTCAGAAAATAGAGGAGGCAATGAGGAAAATCCGCAGGAATGCCCTCAATTATTCTGTGCAGGACTATCAGGAGATTTTAAATGAAAACTTAGAGACGATCAGTGAGACGAAAGAAAAATTTAAGAATTACCGGGAATTGGTAAAAAGCCGGGTGCAAGAGTTAGAGGAAGCAAACATCAATCTGCGAAAGCTTACAGACAAGGAACAGGAAAAGCTTTGTCATTTAAAGGTGATTGAGCAGTATCTAAGCCGCGCTATGGAGGAACACCAGAAGATTTTGAACAGTCATTTCGATTTGAAATTTTTGTATACCAAGGAACTGGAAGCGCTGTCGCAGATGTCCCTGATTCAAAGGTTTCCGTTGCGCAGCAGCTTGTATGATAAGATTTTAGAACGGCCAGACGCTTTGGAACGGTTGGAATATTTTCTTCGGCCGTTATTTTACCAGGAGGCAGAGAAATCTTATAATCTCAAGAAAGCGTTCCAGCTTCAGAGGCCGCTGCAAAAGGTCCAAGAGGCAGAGCCGGAAGAACGGCTGGATTTTGACAGCGGAGCCTGGGAACAGGAGCAGCAACAGATGCGCAGGGAGAAGTTAAGCCAGTATCAGAAAAGCTTGTCCTTTCTGCTGGAACAGGTAGCAGAAGCAGGGGAACTTTCCTTAATGGAGCTATCTGAGCGAGTCAAAGGAACAGACAGGCAGCAGGAGTTGATTCCGAATGTGGAAATATTTAAAGAAATCATGGTGGAGCTGATCCGTAATAAAGAGATTGATATTGCCGTCCTTGGGAAAGAAAAGAGCGAATATATTCAGGAACCGTCCAAAGATTTCCAACTGAATGTGACCTTGCTGCAGATTGTGGAAGAATCACCCCGGTTTCAGGGGATTTTGGGAATAGAAGCATTCCGTCTCCAAGATGGGAAAGCAGTGGAATTTACAGATGTGCACGATGAATTTGGAAATCAGAAAACGATCCGCTGTTCCAATGTGCTGATACGAGTCAGGGAGGATGACAAAGCGCAAAAATTTACTGATTTTTGACAAGATGCCAGTATGCGCCAAGGAGGGCAGAACGGAGGAAATCATGGAATATGAAGCTACAAGATGCCAGTATGCGCCAAGGAGGGCGGAATGGAGGAGATCATGGGATATGAAGTAGAAGAGATCCGGCAGAGTCAGGAGATATTTTATTATCTGTTAGAGCATCATGAACTGCAGGAAGAAAAAGAGCAGTTATTGTACCGTGCATACACAGAACAAGAGAAGGTGCAAAGCCTGGTGAAGTCCCAGGGAGAAATCGCCCTGTGCAGCGTGGAGCGGTATGGAAATGTGATTTACCTGATTCCTAGGGAAGAAAACAATTTTCTGGGGTTTTCCAAGGCGCAGCTAAAAAGTGTCTTGTGTAAATCAAACGCCACGGACAAAGATTATTACCTGTCTCAATTTGTGATTTTGACCTTATTGGTAGAATTCTTTGACGGTCAGGGAAGCAGCAGCAAATCCCGAGAATATATGCGTGTCGGAGAACTTCAAAATTGTATTTCCAAGAGATTGAAAGAAGGGGTGCGGCATGTGCCGCCTGAGGAAGAAGCACAGGCAGGGATTGCGTTTTCGAATATGATGGAAGCTTATGAGGCGTTACGCTCTGATGAGAAAGGCTCGCGCGCCAAGACGACCAAAGAGGGGTTTTTGCATCATATACTGATGTTTTTACAGAAGCAGGGATTGATAGAGTATGTGGAAGAGGATGAAATGATCAAGACGACCAGGAAGTTGGACAGCTTTATGGACTGGAATTTGCTGAATCAGAATCATTACCAGAGAATCCAAAAAGTGCTGGGAGAAGCGGCGAGGCTGGAGGGAGGCGAAAATGAGTAAAATAAATGCTGTAAGGCTGATCAATATTAATTATAATCACAACGCCATACGCATCAGTGACGAGACTTTTCATTTTAACGGCGAGAGCACCTTGATGTCTTTACGCAACGGCGGCGGGAAATCAGTGCTGGTGCAGATGATGATGGCGCCGTTTGTTCATAGGCGTTACCGGGACGCCAAGGACCGTGCTTTTGAGAGTTACTTTACCACCAGCAAGCCGTCTTTCATTATGACGGAATGGGCGTTAGACCGAAAGGCAGGCTATGTGCTTGCGGGAATGATGGTGCGCAAAGCTCAGGACAGCGAAGAAAACGAGAAAGAAAGCTTAGAAATTATCAATTTTATCAGTGAATATCCAAGCGCCTGCCTGCACGACATTCATCGTATTCCAGTGGTGGAGAAAGGAAAGCGCGAGATAATCCTCAAAAATTACGGTGCCTGCCGCCAATTGTTTGAAGAATATAAAAGAGATCCAGCAATGAGGTTTTTTTACTATGAGATGTCAAACAGCGCCCAGTCCCGACAGTATTTTGAAAAACTGCAAGAGTATCAGATCAATTACAAAGAATGGGAAGGGATTATTAAGAAAGTCAACTTGAAGGAATCTGGGCTTTCGGATTTGTTCGCTGACTGCAGAGACGAAAAAGGATTGGTGGAAAAGTGGCTTTTGGACGCAGTAGAGAATAAGCTCAATAAAGATAAGAATCACATGAAGGAATTTCAGGTAATCCTTGAAAAATATGTGGGGCAATACAAAGACAACCAGTCTAAAATCAAGCGGCGTGACGTCATCCGCCTGTTTCAGCAGGAGGCAGCTGGCATAGAGGAGCGCAATCAACAGTATCTACAGGCTGGGCAGGAGCTAAGAGCACAGGAGAACAGGATTGGATGTTTTTTGAAAGAATTGCAAGTGCTACATAAGAAAGCGTCACAGGAAGAACAGGAAAACCAGCAACAGACAGAGGCGATTGGCAGGGAACTGGCACAGTTGGAATATGAGAAGCTTTCACAGGAATATTATCAGCTCGAAGAGAAGAAAAGATTCCATATCAGCAACCGGGAAATGATTGCTATGGAGCAGGAGGGCTTGGAGCGGGAAGCCGAAAAGCTGCAGCAGAATTTATATCTGCTTGCCTGCGCCAGGCAGCAAGAAATCGTCACTCAGGAGCAGGAAGAGTGGGAGCTTGCGCATCAGCGCCTGAGCGTTGCCAGGGAGCGGGACAAGGATTTGGAGCCAGAGCGCAACGGTCTGGGATTTTTATTGCGCGCCTGTAGCGTTCAGGCTTTAGAGGAGACAAATGATTGTCTCAAAAGCAATGCAAAGGAGTCTGCAACAACAGCAGAGGAAATGAAAAGAGAACAGGAAGCGCAGCAAGAACTAGAGCAAATCCTTCTTGACAATGCCCTTGCCCTGGGAGAGCATAAAAGCAAAATGGAGAGCTATGACAGACAGGAGGAGCAGTTTCATGTAAGATATCAGGAACGTTTAGTCAGAAATATGTTAGGAGAGTATCAGCCAGGCAGCTTAGAAGTTTTCGCAGAAGTCTGTAAGAAAACGCTGTCAGATACAGTGAGGAAGAAAAAAACAGCAAATCAGGAACTGGAACAGGAAAAAAATAGGAAAGCCATCCTGGAACGCAAAATTGCCAGCTTAAGGGAAGAGAGGACACTTGCGCTGGCAAAGCAAGAACAACGGCAGCAGTTGCAGGAAGATTATGAGCAAGAATTGTCGCAGCGCAGGGCGATACTGAAATATCTGCAGCTGGAGGAGTCCGCCTTGCTTTGGGAAGAGAAGATTTTTCAGGCAGCAGACCGCAAATTAAATGAGATAGAGACGGCTTGCCGCAGCTTGGAAAAAGAAGAAAACCAGCTGCAAGGGGAATATCAAAGACTGGCAGAGGGCAGAGTTCTGGAGCTGCCTCCAAAGCTTTTGGAGGAATTTGAAAGCTTGGGCATTCATACGGTGTATGGCATGGAATGGCTGGAGAATAATGGCTATTCCGAAAAGAAGAACCTAGAGCTGGTGAGAAAGAATCCGTTTCTTCCCTATGCCTTGATTTTGTCCGAGAAAGAAGTGGAAAAGCTGTCGCATATTACAGGGACGGTTCCCATGGCGTTTCCGATTCCGATCATCCTGCGCAAGGAGCTGGAACAAAAGATTTCGCCTAAAGAGGGAAATGTCATTCAGTTTCCGAATCTGAGATTTTATCTGCTCTTTCAAGACGAATTGCTGGATCAGCAGAAGCGAAAAGAGCTTGTGGCACAAAAACAGCGACAGATTCAACAAAAACAGCAAATGATTGCTGTGCGCAGGCAGGAATATCAGCAATATTTTGCATGGAAGGAGCAAGTCAAAAATCAAAAAGTCCGCAGTGAGAGATATCAGGACAACCAGGCGCATTTGGAAAATTTGTCTCAGGATATCAAAGCGCTGGATCATGAAATACCCTGCGCTGCAAAGGAACTGTCTCTGTGTCAGGAACGCAGGCGCGCCTTGGAGCAAGAGATCCGCAGGATTGACCAGGAAATTGAGATGCAAAAACGTAAAGAAGCAGACTTTCAGGAGCTGTTTCGCGCATATCAGGAGTACCAGGAAAACCGTCGCAATTACCAAAAATGCCAGAAAAAAGAAATGCATCTTATAGAAAAGCAGAAATTATCCCGTTTAAAGATGCAAAAGCTTCAGGAAAAGCAGCAGAGCCTTCAAAATACCAGGGCTATGCTGGAGCGTTCGAGAGAGCGCAGGCAGGAGCAGTTTGCACAATATCAGGGATATAAAAAAGCTGCGCGCCATGAAGTGGCTGCAGCTCTGCAAGCAATTTGCTTCGATCAGGGGCCAGTACAGGCTTCGGATCTTTCAGGGCGGATCGGAGATTTCCAGGAAAAACTGCCACAGATGGAAGCCCGGTTTGCGGCGGTGACTGCCAGGGTATCCCTAAAAATTCAGGAACTGGAACTTCAGGAGCAGCACAGCAGAAAACGGTATCGCAAGGCAAAGGAGGAATTAACGCATCTTGCAAAGAAGCATCGTCAGAAAGAACATCAGTGGCAGAAAGTTGCCTACAGCCGCAGGCAAGAGAATGATCTGGAAATTCGCTTAGAAGACCGCAGAATGAAGATCAAGCTAAAAGAAAGCCTCTGGAATCAGGAGGATAAGCAGGCGGCGCTGTTTGAGCAGCAGATGCAGGACAGAGTCCATCGGATGGCAAATGAATATTGCAAAGAAGCCCCTTTGTCTAAGGAGGAGATTCCCAAAGAAGATTTTGAGACAAGGAAAGCTCAGCTCGATTATCAGCGCAAGGAACTGCAAAAGACGGGAAAGGAGCTGAGCCTCAGGCTGCAAAGTTATGATGAAAACCTTACGGCATTGGCAGAATACGGCGAATTTCCGGCAAAGGGACCATCAGACTGGGAAAGAGATATTTCATCCATGGATGTGCAGACACTTCGAAATTTTAAAGGAATCTTGCTCCGGGATTATAACAGGCTGTGCGGCGACCAAAGAGACGCAAGGGAACGCCTGGTGCATCTTTTGAACCAAGTGGCGCGCAAGGATTGTTTTCAGGAAGACTTTTACCGGAAGCCATTGGAAGCAATGCTGGAGCTGTCAGCAGACGCCGTCTTGATACAGCGGCAGCTCATCACGACGCTACAGTCCTATCGGAGCCTGATGGAAAAGATAGAGGTGGATATTTCCATGGTGGAAAAAGAAAAAAGCAAAATTGTGGAGCTTTTGGAAGAGTACCTTCTGCAAGTGCACCGCAATCTGGGAAACATTGACCAGAATTCCACGATTAGCATTCGGGAACGTCCGGTCAAGATGTTGAAAATCCAGCTTCCTTCGTGGGAGGAAAACGAGGGCATGTACCATGTCCGGCTTGAGGATTTTATGGATCAGCTTACCAGGAAAGGGATCGCCATTTTTGAGCAAAATGAGAATGCCCAGGAATATTTTGGCACGCAGATGACGACCAGGAATCTTTACGATACAGTGGTGGGCATCGGCAATGTGCAGATTCGTCTCTATAAGATTGAGGAGCAGCGGGAATATTCGATTACTTGGGCGGAAGTTGCCAGAAATTCCGGCGGAGAGGGGTTTCTTTCTGCATTTGTGGTGTTGTCCAGCCTGCTTTATTTTATGCGCAGGGATGATTCGGACATTTTTGCTGACCGAAACGAGGGCAAGGTTCTTTTGATGGACAACCCTTTTGCCCAGACAAATGCGGCGCATCTGCTAAAGCCGTTGATGGACATGGCGAAAAAGACAAACACACAGTTAATTTGCTTTACTGGGCTTGGAGGGGAATCGATTTACAGTCGCTTTGATAATATTTATGTGCTCAATTTGATCGCTGCCAGCCTTCGTCAGGGAATGCAGTATTTAAAGGCAGAGCATATGCGCGGAAGCGAGCCGGAGACCATTGTTGCTACTCAAATCGAGGTGGTAGAGCAGCAGGAGCTGGTGTTTTAGGATGATGATTTGCGCAAAATCAGGGGACATAAAAATGGGCTGTCGCATGAAAGAAAATCCTGCCTAGAGAGTTTTTTATCCCTGGGTAAACCGCGCCAAGAACTGCCGGGTCCGTTCTTCTTTGGGATGTTCAAACACTTCCAGAGGCTCTCCCTGTTCCAGGATATGGCCATTGTCCATAAAGATTACATGGTTTGCCACGTCTCTGGCAAATGCCATTTCATGAGTGACGATGACCATTGTGGTGTTTTGCTCTGCCAGCTCTTTCATGACCTTGAGGACTTCTCCAGTCAGTTCTGGATCGAGAGCAGAAGTGGGCTCGTCAAAACAAAGGATATCTGGTTGCAGGGCAAGCGCTCTTGCGATTGCCACCCGCTGACATTGTCCTCCAGAGAGCTGATGGGGATAATTCGACATACGGTCGCTTAATCCCATCTGCCTTAAAAGCTGTTCTGCTTGTGCTTCAATTTCTGCATGAATGCTTTTCCTGTTTGCTTTATAGTCTGGCCGTTCCTTTGCCAAAAGCTCTTTTGCAAGCATCACGTTCTGCAGGGCGGTATATTGGGGGAACAGGTTGAAAGACTGGAAAACCAAGCCGAAATGCAGTCGTTTCTTGCGGATTTCGGCTTCCTGGCGGGCAGCAGGATTATCAGCGTCAAATAAGATTTCTCCGTTTACCCGGATGACGCCTTTGTCTGGACGTTCCAAGAAATTCAAACACCGCAGCAGGGTGGTCTTTCCGCTTCCTGAAGATCCTATAATGGACACTACCTGTCCCTGCTCTAAGGAAAAGCTGATATCTTTTAATACTTCGATGTGATCAAAATATTTCCGTATATGTTCCACTTCTAAGATTGGCATAACCGTTCCTCCTCTTTCTATTTAAAATAATCCAGCTTTTTTTCTAACTGTCCAAGGAGAACTGTCAGAATGCCATTGCAGATTAGATAATATACCGCGGTGAAAAACAGGGGCCAGATGGCGCCGGAAATGCCCTGGGAACCTTTCATAAATGCCTGTCCTGCCCAGATGATTTCTTGCAGAGCGATAATCCGGGCAAGGGAAGTGTCCTTTACCAGCGTGATAATTTCATTGGACATGGGCGGGACGATTCGCTTGATCATTTGCAGCAGGGTGATTTTAAAGAAGATTTGGCCTCTGGTCATGCCAAGGACCAACCCAGCCTCTTCCTGTCCGATCGGAACGCCCTGAATGCCGCCCCGGTATATTTCAGAAAAATAGCAGGCGTAATTTAGGATGAAAGACACGGAAGCTGCAACGAAACGCCCAGTCTCGCCGCCGCCCCAGACAGGGTTATGTAATACCAGCCCCGGGAAATAATAAATGATTAAAAGCTGAATCATCAGGGGCGTTCCCCGGATAATCCAGACAATGATTTTGGTGAAATAACTCAAGGGCTTAAACCGGGACATGGAGCCGAAAGCAATGACCAGTCCCAGCGGAAAAGCGCCGATCAATGTCACGAAGAATAATTTTAATGTCTGTAGAAAGCCGATATTCAGTGCTTTCAGTACGATAGGAAGTTGTTCCAGAATCTGTTCCATGAGGGTTCCTGCTTTCTTAATTCATAATTGACGAAAATGGGGCTGTCGCACTAACATAAATTACAAGACATGAATATATTAGTGCGACAGCCCCATAAGCTTTCTAAGTACGATCGCGGTCTACTGCTCAATCACAGCGGCTTGCACGCCATAAGTTTCTGCACGTTCCGTCATGCTTCCGTCTTCATAGCTGGAACGGAAGAAGTCGTTGAGTGCCGTGGTCAGATCGGAACCTTTGCGGAAGCCAACACCATATTCTTCATTGTTCAGCCCTATGGTGTAGGTCAGGCCGTCATAGCTTGTGCCTTCGCCTACCATGGCTGCGGCCATCAAAGAATCAATGATTGCGGCGTCAGAGGTTCCAGCCGCAACTTCCATCAGGGCGTCTGCCTGTGCCTTCACTGCGGTATAATTCAAGGAAAGGGCTTTTACCTGTTCTTCCCCGGCACTGCCAGCCTCTACTGCAAAAGTCAGATCAGACAGGCTGTCCTTGTCCTGATATTGGTCCGCCTTGTCTTTGGGGACGATTACGATCTGTGCGTTGTTACAGTATGCATTGGAGCAGGACATGGAGCTTTTCACTTCATCTGTCAGGGTCATGCCGTTCCAGACGCAGTCGATTGTTTTGCCGTCCAATTCCATAATCTTGTTGTCCCAGTCAATTTCTACAAATTCTGCTGTTACCCCGAGACTTTCTGCAAAGGCTTTCGCCATGTCTGCGTCAAAACCGATCCACTCGCCGTTTTCATCTTTGTAGTCCATCGGCTCAAAATCAGTGATGCCCACCACTAAGGTTCCCTTATCTTTTACATAGGCAAGGTCACTGTCTTTTTCGGAGGCGCTTCCAGAAGCTGCTTTCTCTTCTTTGGGGCTGCCGCAGGCAGTCAGCGACAATGCTAGCGTCAGTGTCATCATTAGTGCAAGTATCTTTTTCATGATAAATAGATCTCCCTTTCATTCTTATGTACTCTCGGAATCTCCCTAATACCCGCTTTTATGGCTAATTTTTTGACAAATGCATACAAATTTAATCAACGTGCCATCCAGGTATGCTTTATAAAATTGTATACATTAGGCACAAAGGGACTCCGAAAATACATTCTTTTCAAATTTAAATGCCACGTCAATATACTAACAAGTTAGTATATTAAAGTCAAGAGTTTATTTTGCACAAAAGTCAGTGATATGACAAGAGCAAGGTGCAATTTTAGGTGCATAAATTGCTTTAGATGGCTTGCCAATCATTGGCATGGAGGCAAAAAGAATGCGGATCCGTCAAAGCAAACTCTGGAGGATCCGCATTCCTTATGTTTTCATCATTTTATGTCAATTAAATAAAGTCAGTGAAACGAGAGCTTCCCTGCACGCTATATGCTCCGGCAGCTGTATAACCGCTGGCGGCGTTCGCTTTGGTAGTCGTATAATAATCTACAAGCGATGCATTGGTGGCAATCGAAGAACCATAATCCTTGAAAAATTTCTGTACCTGGGACATATCTGATTTCTTGAATGTGTCCTCATCGATCTTCATTCTGCCTTTCTGATCAACGCTTATTCCGAATTGTTTAAGGATATTTGCATTTTGCGCTGTCTTTTCCCTGATATTGGACAGATTTGCCAATACGCCGGAATTAGTGCTGGACTCGGCAGCGTCAAACATTCCGTTGTAATTGTTTACGAAGCTCTTGGCTGTGGAAAAGATTTTGTCGATATCATAGGCATCGGTCTCCTTGCCATCCTTATCCTTGACTTTTTCATATAACTTGTCAGACGCAAGCGCTTCGCTGTCTGCTTTGAGAGCGGCTGCGCTGGAACCTGCCGTGTTATCTTTGTCCGTAGCGTCTGTAGTGGAGCCAATGCCTGCAAACTGAAGACGGGACATAACCGTAGAGCCGTAACTCATGGCGTCTTTGCTTGAGAACAGTTCCTGTACTTTAGAGATGCCTGTGGCTTTCATCTTGCCTTCATTGAATTGAAGCGTTCCGTTTAAATTGATCGTGACGCCGATCTCTGCAAGCTTATCTTCATTTGCTTTCGAGGTTTTCATCATGTTAGCGATATATGCTGTTTTGTTTGACAATGTGGAATGTTTTGCTGCATTCACAACGTCATTATATTGCGATACAAAGTTCTTCATCGCAGATACTACTTTGTCTGTTGCATTCTGCCCAGTCTGTCCATTTTGATTCGTCTGCGTATTTGTGTAAGTGTTGTCATTCTGTAAGGCTGCAACAGAATTCTTCAATGTAGAAATTCCTGACGTCAGATTGGCATTTGCCTCTTTTACGTCTTCGGAAACTTTCGGGTTCCTTCTCTCTTCAAGAATGCTCTCCAAGATGTTATTTGTGCGGGCTTTTGAGCCGGAGGACACGGAACTTGAATCCTGTCCCATGCCATAGTAGGATTTCATAAGTCTGCCGTAGCTGCCGCTTTTAATGCTGGCATAGTCTGAGAGAAAGTTGGTATTCCCGGAACTGCCCTTGGAAGAAATGCTTCCAAAAAGTTGAGAAAGACCTTGATTCATACTCATTATCATCACTCCTTTGAATAAAATTTGGACTTCCCTATCCTGATAGTAGATATACTATATATCGGTATAAAATCTTCTATAGTTAACAATTAGTATAGCATACAGGTTCCGAAATTGCAAAACTTTCTATGTTTGAGTTTCCTTATTTTGCAATTCATAGCACCAAAAGGTCTTGCTGCCTTTGGCAGCATAGACATCT
>OFGE01000290.1_pt1 | contig 57195 bp, 47 predicted proteins | sample 1521681 | NCBI WGS metagenome assembly OFGE01 (sample SAMEA3504093, study PRJEB24116) | mouse gut metagenome | biome: mouse gut; feature: mouse-associated habitat; material: faeces | place: Denmark | collected 2011 | reverse complement strand
GAACTGGATATGAATAATATAATTTTGTTAATAATTATGATATTAAGTAAAATTTAATAAGAGCAATAAAAAAATATATATGTTAATAATTTTTGAAAACAAAATCTGCCCTACAAATTACAACTTGTAGGGCTACTATATTTATAAATTTTTCTTATTAAAGTATAAATAAAACCTTTAATCTAAACTTTAACTTATCTCATTAAATAAGAGAAAATTACTGAACTTAGTTTTAAACTGTTATGTTTTAAAGTTCCATCTACTGTTGTTAATAAATCCTCTTCTATAAGCTCATATTTAGATTTAACTATATTTTTATAGTCTATTGGAACTTGGCCTTTTTGCTCTTCAGTTTCATATTTTTCTAACATTTCTTCTGAAATTTTTGTATTACTTGCAATAACAACATCTATAGCATCTTTTCCTAAATATTGCTCTAATACATTTATATGATCACTTACTCCAAATCCATCTGTTTCACCAGGTTGAGTCATTGCATTACAAATGTACATAACTTTCGCTTTAGATTTTTTTATAGCTTCTACAACATCTTCACATATTATATGTGGCATAACACTAGTATACAAGCTTCCCATACTTAAAATAATTAAATCTGCATCTGCAATTGTTTCAAATACTTCTGGTAAAACATGTGGTTGTTCTTTATAAAAGAACTTTTTATATTTTTTATTTGCTTTTGTTATTTCTTCTTCACCTTCAATAACTTCGCCTGTAGTTGTTTCTCCCATTAGAGTTAAACAATCTTCTGAAAGTGGTAAAACTGTATGTTTAACATCTAATATTTTACTTAAATATTGAATACTTGTTTTTAAAGTTCCAGTTTCATTTATTAAAGATGTTAAAATTAAATTACCAAGTGCATGACCATTTAATTCACTATATGTAGATAATCTATATTCCATTACATCTCTAACTTCATCTGGTAAAGTAGATAAACTACTTAAAACTTTTCTAATATCTCCAACAGCTGGTGTTGAAAACTCTTTTCTAAGTCTTCCTGTACTACTTCCATCATCTGAAACTGTAATAACAGCAGTTATATCTATAGGGAAATATTTTAATCCTTTTAATACAAATGATGTTCCTGTACCTCCACCTAATATAACAACTTTCTTTTTTTTCTGCATATTACACTCCTTTGTTAATATATGTATCGTATAAAATCTATAGTTTCAAATCTTCCACTATTTTAACTTAACGATTATAATATATTATTCAAAAATTTTTTTATTAGTTCCATGTACTAATAACATACGTTGCAAATTGGTCAAAAATGTCCAAAAACTAACGTCCCCAATTGGTCATATTTCGCTTCTACCTTCTAAAGCCTTTGTAAGTGTTATTTCATCTGTATATTCCAAATCTCCACCTACTGGTATTCCTCTTGCAATTCTAGTTGTTTTTATTCCCATTGGTTTTAGTAATTTTGAAATATACATTGATGTTGCTTCTCCTTCAACTCTAGGATTAGTAGCTAATATAATTTCTTTTACATTTCCATTCATTACTCTTGTAAGTAATTCCTTTATTTTTATGTCATCTGGTCCTACTCCATTCATTGGAGAAATAGAACCATGTAAAACATGATAAACTCCGGTTAAATTCATGAGTTCTTTCCATTGCAATAACATCTCTAACATCTTCTACAACACATATAGTTGTTTCATCTCTTTTATTATTAGAACAAATATTGCATGGATCTGTATCTGATATATTAAAACATTTTGAACAAAAATGTAAGTTCTTTTTTGCATTTAAGATTGAATTAGTAAATTCTTCTGCTTCTTCATTTGTTATATCCAACATATAAAATGCTAATCTCTGAGCTGTTTTATGACCTATACTAGGTAATTTTTCAAAACTTTCAATTAGTTTTTCTATTGAAGGTGAATAATAAGACATGACTCAATTTTCTCCTTACATTAATCCTGGTATATTAAATTTTCCAAGTGTTGCAGATTGAGCTTCATCTACTTTTCTTAAAGCTTCATTTATTGATGTTAAAATTAAATCTTGAAGCATTTCAACATCATCTGGATCTACAACATCTTTTTGTATTTTAATTTCCTTAACAACTTTATTTCCTGTAACTTTTACATAAACAGCTCCACCACCAGCTGTTGTATCAAATTCCATGTTTCCTAATTCTTGTTGTGATTTTTCCATATCTGATTGCATTTTTTGAGCTTCTTTCATAAGTTTGTTTATATTCATTCCTCCGAATCCACCCATTCCTCCTGGAAATCCGCCTCTTTTTCCCATTTTTATAATCCTCCTTTATTTTTTTACTTTTAAAATTTTATATTATTGAAAAATTTCTATTTTCAGATAATTAATTTTCATAATTGTTATGTATAATATAAATTTAATAATTATAATATTAAACTTATAGATAAAACACTCTAAGTCTGACCGATATTTTTAATTGGCTATTTTATCCAGTTGTCAAATTAGCCAAAATATTTATATTAAAGAAGTCGCAGAGCAATTTTCTATAATATAAAAAATGTTTTAATTTATTCTATAATATTTACATCTATTCCTAAATCTTTTATTGGTGATTTAGTATTACTATTGTTAGTAGTTTTGGCCATATTTTTTACATCTTTAAATTTTAAATGAATTTCTTTACCTGTAATTTTATATAATTCTTTACCTAATTCACTACTATTTGCTGCATTTTCTAAAATATTTTTATTAAAATCTGTTAAGCCATTTGGAAATTCTACTTCCCACATTAGATCATTAACTTCGTTTATTCTGGTGTTTATTAAAGCTGTATATAATCTAATTTTCCCATTTTTCTTTAGACTATCTATTACTCTTTTCCAAACTTCTGAAGTTTTATTTATATTTGTAGAATTTACTTTTTCCTTTTTTTCTTCTAATTTATAAACGTCTACATTAGTTTTTATACCTTTAGCAATTTCTTGCATTCCAATTGTTGTATCTTGACCAAATTTCAAATTTGCTAATTTATTTTCAAGTTCTATTAATCTTTTTTCCAACGCAGAACCTGAATTTGAAGATGTCATATCTTCTCTACAGGCCTTAATTACACCTGTTTGAAACATAATAGTTTTTTGTGAAGACCACTTTAAATCATTTTCTAAATCTGATAATTGATAAATTATATTTAGTAATCTCTCTTCATCAGTTATATCTGCTAATTTTTTTATTTCTATAATTTCTTCTTCAGAATATAATTTTAAATTATTTGTAGTCTTATAAACTAAAATATCTTTAAAATACTTAATTACTTCCCATAAGAAATTATATAAATCTTTTCCGTCTTCTATTATATTGTCAATTGTTTCTAAAGCTAAAACTGTATCGCATTCTAATATTCCACTAGCTAATTTATTTATATATTCTAAACTTGGAAGTCCAACTAAATCTTTAACTTCTTTAGTAGTAATATTTTCCGAATTTTCTTGACTACATCTTTCTAATATACTAATAGCATCTCTCATATGTCCTTCTGATAGTACAGCTATTATTTTTAGAGCTTCTTCATCAATTTTAATATTCGCACCTTCACAGATAATTTTTAATCTTTTAATTATATCTCTTTCAGGTATTTTTTTAAAATCAAATCGTTGACATCTTGAAAGAATTGTCATAGGAAGTTTTTGTGGTTCTGTTGTAGCTAAAATAAATTTAACATGTGAAGGTGGTTCTTCTAAAGTTTTTAAAAGTGCATTAAAAGCTCCTGTTGAAAGCATATGAACTTCATCTATTATATATACTCTAAATTTTGCTTTTGTTGGCAAAAAGTTAACTTCATCTCTAATTGTTCTAATATCTTCAACACTATTATTTGATGCTGCATCCATTTCAACAACATCTGTTAACGAACCATCTAAAATTTCTCTACAAATTTCACATTCATTACAAGGTTCACCGTTTTGAGGATTTAAGCAATTTACAACTCTAGACATTATTTTAGCAGAAGTTGTTTTTCCTGTTCCTCTTCCACCTGTAAATAAATATGCATGACCAACTCTTCCTGACATTACTTGATTCCTTAAAGTTTTTGTTATATGTTCTTGTCCAACCATATCAGAAAACTTTAGTGGTCTAAAATTCCTATAAAGTGCTGTATATGACATTGTTTCCTCCTTTATGTCCAACTGGACGTAAGTTTTCAATCTTCTTGAATATTTAAATATATAGAACAAAAGCACACAATATTTAATTTGTAAAAGACAAAACTTTATTGAATTGTCTGCGTATTTGTTCTGTATAACTTATCTGTATGAATTAAAATTCTACAGCTAAGAAATGTGTAAAATTGGCCGAAGTTATATTATGGGAATTACCAAACATTTTCCTATAATATAATAAATGACTTCCCTTAAGGAAGGCATGCGAATCACATAAATACACTACTTATCGCTGCTTTCTTCCGAACCTGACGAGATTCATAGCTTTTTATTGAAGCATACCTTCCTTAAGAAAAGCCATCTTTAATTTTTATTGATTATATAATGGATTTCCTTATTTTGCAATACTTTTTTCCTATATATTTTAGTAAATATATAGGAAACTTTGGTAAAAATATCTTTTTTAAAATGAATTATAACAAAAGTTATTAGACCCTTTTAAACACTATACTTTCAAGTCCTGTAATTTCTTTATGTGATGAGCCTTCTTCTATAATAGTGTCTATAGGCATCTCTAAATTAATAGTTCCTTTATAGTTAATATCATCACTTGTTGTAATTATAATATCGAAACTAACACTAAACTTTATTTCTTCAAGTGAAATTCCAAGATTTTTTAATAAATTACCATCATAAATAATTTCTTGATTTTCATTTGAAATATAATTTCCTAAATCATCTAAAGCAAATCTAAAACCTAAAACTCCTCCATTATTAGCAATTTCTAAGGATTTCATATCATCAATTGCTGAGCCTTGATATACAATTTCAGAATTTAAATAATCTTGTTCACTATAAGTATATAAATTTGAAAGCTCTCCTGTAGGTCTTAATAGTTTTACATTTCCTTTTTGTGGCATAGTATTTATAATAAATTTTTCTAATTTAATTTCTTTAATTGTCTCATCTGTTTCTTGAGTTTTATCAATATACATATATACATCATTTACTTGAGTAATATTTATATTCCATATATTATTAGGATCGTCAACAATATCACCATTTACAGTACTTACAAGAAGAATTTTACTAATTGAAAAAGGTAATGTCTTTTCTCCTTCTGCATCATATTTAATTATAATAAATGCAACAATTATTAGCGAAATTACTATAGTTATAAAAAATAGAAACTTTTTTAAAAAGTTTTTCATAATATTAATCTCTCCTCTATCTGTTATACATAAATTTATTGTGAATAAAAATCACTCTTAAAATTTTAATTGTTTTACTAAATTTATATAGCTTGTCTTTACTATGTATAACTTTATTATCTCTTGTGCAATTAAGATTTCTTTTTTGATTTATTACGTTCTCTTAAATATTTAAAAAATTTTTTAAGCTCGTCTTCACACTCGTTCTTTAATATATATTTTTCTATTTCGATTTTATGATTAAATTTATAATCTTCTAATAAATTTAAAACTGATCCACATGCACCAGTCTTGTTATCATCAGTTCCAATATACAATTTTTTTATTCTTGAATTAATTAGTGCACCTGCACACATAGAACATGGTTCTAATGTAACATACATTTCACAATCTAATAATCTCCACGCTCCTATTTTTTTACAAGCCTTTTGTATTGCTAAAATTTCTGCATGACATGTAGCATCTTTTTTTGTTTCTTTAGTATTATGAGCTCTAGCAATTATTTTTCCATCTTTAACAATTACAGCTCCAACAGGAACTTCTTCTATTTCTAAAGCCTTTTTTGCTTCTTTTAAAGCTTCTCTCATAAACTTTTCTTCCAAAATTGCTACTCCTTTATTTAAGAATAATAAACTCTCTTTATACTCTAAAATATGTTTAAATATATGTCCTTTTCGAGTCCCTTTTATTTTTATAATGTTATTACTTATATTTTTTAATAAATTTTTATAAATATGGTGTGCCCAGAGGGACTCGGCGAGCCGCGTCCTAAAAATGATTCACTGAATCATTTTTGCCTTCGGCACGTCCTTTTCGAGTCCCTTTTTATTTTTATAATGTTATTACTTATATTTTTTGATAAAGTTTTATAAATATGGTGTGCCCAGAGGGACTCGAACCCCCATCGGTCGCTTAGGAGGCGACTGCTCTATCCTGCTGAGCTATGCGCACATTAATATTTTATATTATATTAGAATTCTTTATTAAAATCAAGTGATTAATTATTCTATTTTACACTAAGCTTTATTTTTTTAGTAACTCTATTTGTACAACTAAAAACTTTTTCTCCATTTTCTTAAAGAATTACAAAATATATTTAAATACATTCTCTTTACTCTGTATAACTTATTAGATACACTTATTCTTGTTACGCATAAATTATATGTATAAATTAGAAATTTTACGACTAGGAAATATACAAAATTGACCGAATGCTTTATATTATTGTATTTGCTAGGAAATTTTCTATAATATAAAATGCTCTGTGCTACAAAAGTAGCACAGAGCTAAAATTATTTTATAAATCGCCTATTTCTATACCTCCTGTTGTTGTTTCTATTATCAGTTCCGCATTGTACTTGCCATTATATGAACAGTCAACATCTACATAACCGTTACGTGTTTTAGGTGATATTTGAAGCGTTTTTATATTATTCAGTTCTACGTTTACGTCTCCTGATCTTGTAGAAATCCTAAGTGATATATCGTCAAGTGCATCAATTTCCGCATCAACATCACCTGTTGTTGTTTCTATAACTGCTTTTTTTAGTATAGCTGATGTATAAATATCTCCTGAACTTGTTTTGATATTAAATTCTTCAGCGGAAACGTTATTACTTATATCAACATCTCCAGTCGTTGTTTCTATAAAAATATCCTTTCTGACTTCAAAATGGTCAAGTTCTACATCTCCTGATGATGACTTTACTTTTATAGAATCAGCTGACCCTCCATCTATTGTAATACATCCAGAAACGGTTTCTACAGCAATGTCTTTTTTTACGCTTGTAAAACAAATATCTACATCGCTTGAACTTGATTTTATATTAAGAGATGCAAGTGAAGATTTTTCTACTTCTATATCTCCTGTAGTAGCCGAGATTCTGGCCTCTTCTAATATAGTAGAATCATGGATAGAAACATCTCCAGAACTTGTTTTTACATCAATATAGTTTGATGTAATTTTTCTAATATCCATATCAGATGAAGTTGAGTTGATATCAATTCCATTCAATTTTTTCTCTTTGGGGATTGAAATATCCAGTGTGATTGAACTGTTAATAAGGTGTCCTGTAAAGTCTAAATCAATCTGCAATGTTCCTTTAATGAGCTCAGTATTAAATGTAATCTCTCCTTTAATATAACCAATACCATGTAAATATACTTCAATATCAGTGGAATCTGATTGGATGAAATTAACATTTATACTGGATGTGTTAATTACTAACTTATTAACTTCATCTAATCTGCCAAACTTCCGCTTATCATCCAAAACCTTTCTTTCTAACTGTCTTCCTTTCTTTTTTCCGAAAATAAACATAATTTTTCCTCCTATTCATTGTTTAAATTTGAATGTAACATCATAGCAAAAATCATTGCTAACATAGGGTTTTATAAATTCTTCATATGTTTTTTATTATAACATAGTTTTTCTAGACTTTCAAGTTTTATGTAAAGTTTTAATATAAACATATTTTAAGTTTCGTAAGCTAAAATAACTTTTTTTATAATTAACAATTTTTTCATATACAAATTTATGCAAAGTTGGAAGAAGGCTTTATATAATGAAAATTTCTGAGCAACTTTCTATTATATAAAAGTATAATGCAGACTATCTTATAGATAATCTGCATTAACTTTATCTCAAATTTTACATTCTACGATTTTAAAATTAAACTTTAACTAATCAACTGTTACTACTTCGACACCTGGAATGTTTTGAACAATTTCTTCAGCTGATAAAATATCATCTAAATGCATAAGATATACTTTTATTCCTCTTTGAGTAAGTGAAATAAATTCATCTAAAATATCTTTCAATTTTAAGTGAACTTTTCCATAATATACAGATGTATCAACATATAATATGGAATTATCTGTTAAATATGGCAAATATGGTTCTAATGTAGATGTATCACCTGTGTAAATGATATTTTTATCATTTATATAAAATCTGTAACCATAGCATTTTCCCTGTAGTTCTGCAACATGTTCTGTTTGTATAGCATTTACAACCCAGTCTTTATTTCTTAGTAAATTGGACTCAATAATTTTATACCATGGGTGTTTGCATCCTTCTATTCGAAGTAACATAGAAATATCATCTGATACCAAAGATGATGGAACTACAATATTGACGGATTTTCCAAGCACAAAATATGCATATTGTATAAATAATCCGAGTCCTCCAATATGGTCTCCATGTGTGTGAGTAATAAAAATGTACAGTTCTTCATAGTTTAATAAATCCATATGTTTCAACTTATTATAGGTTGAAACTGGGCAGTCAATTATGACCATTTCCTGGTTCTCAGTGGTAAAACAGGCAGATGTATGCTCATCAGAAAATCCCGAGCCTCTACCAAAAAATCTCAATTCCATAGTAGTAAATCTCCTTTCTGCTTTTTGAAATATTTGGTTATCACTGTTTCTTATTACACAATTAAATTAGCACTATATATTTTATCATAAGCTATTAATATTTTCAAGAACATTACTACGCTCTATAATTTAGCAAGATTCATATAAGTATTTTATATAACATAAACCAGAATTCTTAAAAAATTTTTCAAAAATTCTGGTTCATTTCATATTTTTTGTTCTTTTAAAAATATATAATCATATTTAAAATCATGTAGTTTAATACATGGAAATTTATTATTTACCTGATACTTTTATGAAGTTATATTTCGAATCGTCTGTATTTAAAACTTTCATTGTATATCCATTATAAATTCCGCCATCTTCATCTGATAAATCAACTTCTAAATCAACTTTACAAGCAAAATCTTCATTATAATTATTGGTTAAATGAATTGTGAAAGAAATTGTAGGCTTTATTTCCTCTAAATCTATATTTGCGCTTTTTAAAATATTTCCATCAAAAGTGATTGATCCATTTGTGCTATTTACTTCACACCCTGTTAATATATTTTTATTTATATATCCTAAAGATATAGGATTTGAGCAATCTGTAAAGAAAATATTATCATCATAATTTTGTTCTGCATCTTCAACATTAGAATTAGAAATTTTAAATAAAATACCATCATCTTTATAATTCTGCAATTCAACAAATTTACCACAATTAAACGGATTTTTATAGTTAATAACTTTTGTTCCATTATTTGAAGGTGTTGAAACTTTTATATTATCTATATACATTTCATTTATAGTATTTTCAGCAGTAATAGCTTCACTTTTTTTAGTATTATCTATATATATTTCTATATCTGTAAACTGACTTATATCAATATCTTTTAAAAGTTCATTACTATTATCTATTGCATTTGCACTACTATATAAAATAATTTTTCCTATTTTAAAAACTGGTTCTTTATTTTCCTCAACAAATTTTTCAGAACTTTCAGCATAAAGTTGTTTTTGTAGCTCAATACTATATATATTTTTGTATGCAAAAAATACTAAAATTGCTATTACTATTTCAATAAAGATAAGAAATTTTATATTCAATGAAAATTTTTTCAAAACTCTTTTCTTCCTTCTTTCAATTTTATAAATCTTTATATAAAGATTCCATTATAGAATATACTCTATTTGACCAATTAGAATCACTAGCATATCTGACATTTACTCCTGCTATTGTAGCTCCATTATAATAACTTCCAACTGCTGTTTCACCGTCATATATTCCTGTTCCAGGTTCATTAATATAATATTTTGCTAATACTTTGCCTACCATATCTATACCATATTGATAACTTTCAAAAGTGTAAGATGATGTAAACGCAGATGAATCATAAGATCCATATCCAAATAAGTTTTTCTTTTGTTTTGCTATATTAGACATTCCCCAATTACTTTCATGTATGCCCATTGAGGCTAAGAATAATCCATTTACATTGTATTTTTGTTCTGCTTCATAGAAAAATTCTGCACAATTTTGAATTATTTTATCTCTATCTTCACGGTGGTTAGAAAGCACTCTTATAAAATCATCTTTTGTAAGTCCACTAGGTCTATTTACTTGCATTGTAGGATTCACACCAATCAAAATTCTTTTCTTTCTGCTCAATTCTTCTATTTCTGGAGTAAGATTTTTGGAAGTAATGAATTCATTTTTAACATAACCTTCTAAACCATCTACTGTTACACAACTCCAAGCATCTTCTGTTGATAAAATTTTAATATCGATGTATTGATAAATCATACAAATTGTATCTTCTTCATTATTAGGTGTTTTATACATAGTTACATCTTCTGTAGTATATAAAGTATCACCAATATGAGCTTGTAAGTTTGATAAAAATTCAGAAGTTCCTTTTTCTATTATTTCTGTAACTGGCTCTGTTTTTCTTATTTCACTAATTATATTTTCGTCTATTAGTTCACTATTTTCAAAAGTTTTTATAACAGTTTGATCTAAATACCCTATTTTTCCTATTTGCACAACCTTTTCTTCATTTAGAGGAAGCTGATTATTTTCTACATATGTTGTTTCATATGGAATTTGAAGTTCTGAAGTAACTATTTCTTTAGTTGTTAATGAACTAATATTATTTGAAATTATTTCCATTATTTCAATTGGATAATCATTTTGTTCATATTTAGCAATAGCAACTTTTTCTTCTTCTGAAGTTGCAAATATGTAATTACTATGTATTAATAAATAGAACATAATAACAAATAAAATACCTAATATTGCACCTATACTATTAAACTTTTTGTCAATAACATATACTTTATTAAATTTTATATTTTCTTTTGGTATATTAATTGTTTTAGGTTTAGCTCGTCCACACCTAATATCTTGTACTTCTTTAAAAAGCTCTGAAAGTGATTTTTCAGTATTAAATTGATTCATTATTAACTTCCTCCTTTCTAAAAAATTTTCTAAATGGGCAAAGCCACATAATCTTCTATAATTATCTTCTGAGGAAACTCATCATTATTGATGAATGACTTTCCCAAGAATATTAAAATGTAATCATCCTATTATTCAATAATATTGTATAATATTTGAATTTCCATATCAATAGTTTTTTCTGGAAATTCAGTTACAATTTGGTTACAAATTCAGAACAAAATAAATTTGATAAAAACTCATTGAAAAGAATAATCTGAAAGTGTTATAATAATTTTTAGAACAAAAGAGGCACTTTTAATATTCTCAGACTTTTTAAATATATTTAAGTGGCTCGTCTTTCCTCTGTATAAATTATCTCTACGTCATTACCATTCTTAGAGCTAAGAAATGTTCGATGCGCATAACTTATTAACTGCGTTTATTCTAAACTATACATAACTTATCTGTACGAATTAAAAATTCTGCAACTAAGAAATCTAATTTACTTCGTTTCGTACAACTAAAAAATGCGCAAATTTTGCCAAAGGCTTTATATTATAGGAGTCGCAAAGTAATTTCTTATAATATAAAAGGGAGTTGTGATAAATGTCTTATATAGAATTTGTAAATGTTGAAAAAGAATATAAAATGGGTGAAGTTAGTATAAAGGCTCTTGATCATACAAATTTTTCTATTGAAAAAGGTGAATTGGTTGTAATTGTAGGTCCTAGTGGTGCTCGGAAAAACCACAGCTTTAAACATTCTAGGAGGAATGGATACTGCTTCTTCTGGAAAAGTTATTGTTGATGGAAAAAGAATTGATAAATTAAATAATAGAAATTTAATAAAATATAGAAGAGAAGATATAGGATTTGTTTTTCAATTTTATAATTTAGTTCAAAATTTGACAGCACTTGAAAATGTAGAATTAGCAACTCAAATATGTAAAAATTCTTTAGATCCCAAAGAGGTTTTAGATAAGGTAGGCTTAAAAAATAGAATGAAAAATTTTCCATCACAACTTTCTGGAGGAGAGCAACAAAGAGTCGCTATTAGTAGAGCAATTGCTAAAAATCCAAAATTGTTATTATGTGATGAACCAACTGGTGCACTAGATTATAATACTGGTAAACAAATTTTGAAATTATTACAAGATACTTGTAGAAAAGAAAATATGACAGTCATAATTATTACACATAATTCTGCTATTGCACCTATGGCAGATAAAATAATATATTTTAAAAATGGTACTGCTGAAAATATAAAAATAAATGACAATCCAATTTCAATTGAAAATATAGAATGGTAGTGATGATTAACATCACTACCTTTTTTCTGGTTTATTTTTATTGTTTGTTTTTTTATTTGTCTTAAAATATTCATATATAAAACCACCTTCATTAAACCAACCTGAACGTCGTATTAAGAATATCCAAAAACCAATAAATACAACAAGTCCAACCATTATATTCAATATAACTTTAATCCAAAATTCATTCATATTACATATTATCCAATTACATAATTAATTTTTATAGTATTTGGATAGTCTCCTTTCAAATTTTTAAATATCTATTTGACACTTACCATTCAACTTTATATCAAAATTCAATATATTTTATAAGTAACAAATTGTAAAAAATACAAGCTAATAAAAATATATTACTATGTTATTTAACTACATTTACAGTCATACTAAATTTTGAAATTGCATTATCTATTTCAGATTGTATAGTTTCTTCTGGCACATCTTCAACTCCAGAATACTTTTCCATAACTCTTATTGAAGAAAATAATAAACTTTGTGAAATATCTCCATCATCTACAAATTTAGGAAATTCAAATTTTAAAGTTATTTCGCTTAATGGTTCTAAAATAATTTTTTCTATAGAAGCATTTTTTCTTGTTTCATTTGGTAATACAAGTTCTACTTCATTATCTTCAGCTCCATCTGCTATTACAATTTTATAATTTGATCTATTAGTAAATTTAACTTCATAAATTTCAGAACTATAATTTACTAATTTACCTACAACATCAACTTTCAAATATTCATTTTCTGATATACTTTTTATATCTGTATGATAAATATAATCACCAATGTTCATTTTTATTTCACCATCTTCTTCATAAAAAGATATTTTTTCAGAGGTATATGAATATGTTGAATTTGTTAGTCCAGTTGCTAAAAGATCATCAGTATAATTAATTTTATAAATATACATTCTGATGCCGTTATTTTTTATATTTGAGTAATCTTGAATAGAATATTTCTTTGGTGTAGGCATCTTTACCAAAACATGATTCATCAAATTTACTACACTATTATTTAATTCATATTTTTGACAATCTTCAGACAACATATCATATGCCATCTGATAATTGCCTTCATTACAATAACCGATATATTCTTCAAGCATTTCTTCTATTCTATTATTCATAGATACAGAAACAGAAGAAGAAGAATCTATAACTGAACTACGAACGTCATATGTAGTAATAGGCTCTGGTTTAACTGTTTTATTTGCCATAAAATAATTTATTATAAATATAGTAAACCAAACCGAAAATATTGCTAATATCAAATATTTATATTTTCTGAACCAACGTCTAGCTTTTAATCTAATTTCTGTAAATCTCATATTTAAATTCCTTTCTTATATAACTGAAAATGACATTACAAAATCATTTAAATCATTCTCCTGAACAACAAAATTCATTTCTATTCCTGAATTCTTACCATCAAGAGGATCAGACATTGTTATCCATAAAATATAACAATCACCATTTCTTTCAAAGTTTGTATGATCTAAAGAAAGAATTTGGGGAAATTTATTCTCAGCATATTCTTCAAAACTACTTAATGTAGGAAAATAATTCTTTTTAAATGTATTGTAAAGCTTATTATAAGCTTTTTCATATTCTTTATCTTCAATATCTTGTACAAAAGAAGATACATAGTATTCTATTCTTTCTCTTTCTCCCATTGAAGATAACTCGCTTACCTGCATTTCATCAATTTCTTTTTCAACCACTACAGCAATTTCTTCATCTGTTAAATTACTATAATCTGTTGATTTAGTTTTTCTGTTACCAATAAAAATAAGTACTATAACAATTATAATCCCTACTGCAATTATTATGGCTGGCCTATTATCATTTTTTACTTTCATAATTGTTTACCTTTCTTTATTAAATTTATTATTTTCCTGTTCATTTTTTATTATCTAAATAATTCAAATGTGAAACTTCATTTAAAAATGCTGTTTTAACATTAGAATCAAATTTTTCGGTTCTTCTTCCTAAAGCTTCATCATTGTCTGCCGCTTTATCTGCTCCCTGACAACGGAAATTAATTTGTTGATCTATAACTGAAAGTTGTAATTTATTAATTAAGTCTGTCATTTCAGCAGATTCTCCATTAACATGTTCTACACCAATCATTCCCATTAATTGATTAGCAGACATTCCTGAATGCAAAATAGAATCTTTCTCTATACTATCTCTAAGAAAATTAGAAAGTTCTCTAGAATCTATCATATCTTGTTCTGATAATTCTCCATCACTTGAATCTTCTCCAAGCCTACGTTTGGCAAGTATCTCTTGAATTAATTTTTCAATTTCTTTTGTTTTTCCTTTAATATCTTGTTTACCTACACTATTTTTTCTAGCCTCATATCTAACAGTAGCCTTATCTTTACTATAAAAATTCTTTAATTCATTTTCTAAATCTGTAATTTCTTTTTTCTTTGCATCTATATCATTTTTATAATCTTTTTCTATATCTTTAGCTGATTTTCCAGATTCTATCTTTTCTGTAACACTGCCATCTTTATCTAAAGCTTCTGCTTGTCGTCTCATTTGTTCTTCTCTTTGTCTTAATTTCTTAGCAGCTACTTCTTTTTGATGTGCATCTTTTTCTAATCCACTATATTTCTTAGAACCTTTTTTCAATCCTTGCATTTGTTTTCTATTTTCACTAGCTTCTTGTTCTAATTTTTGTGCCTTATTGCCAAATGTTTCTGCAGCTTTATATTTATCAATAGCTGGTTGTGCATTATTTAATGATTTTTCTGCTGAATCAAGTGCTCCTTTAGCATGTCCCAGTTGCGTTTGAGTTTTTTCATGTTCTAACTTTTCAGATTCTACTTGATTACTAATAGCTTCATTTTCATTTCTTTGTGAAGAAGAGTCAAATAATGTATCTGTTCCTTTTGCCATTCCAGAACCATATCCAATTGCAGACAATGCATCTGTATCACCTGTAGCATATGTAGCCGCAAATGTAGCCATAGCTGCTGCAGTAGATAACGCTTGTCTTCTTGCCATATTTGCTAAACGACCTGGTGTGCTATTTTTAAATTTTCTACCTAAAGTTTTAGCTCCATTTATTTTTGCACCAATTTTACTGTTATTAAATTTTTCTCGTCTTCTTTCTTTTCTTTCTGCTTTTTTGGTATCATGTTTTTCTATACCACTAGCTAACTTACCTATAGCTTTTCCTATACCTTTATCTCCTCCAAGCAAACCTTGAAGTTTTGGAGCATCTTGCAAAAAGTGTTGTTTTACATTTCCTCCAAAGGCGCCTACCTTTGTAACTCCTCTTTTTACTCCAGTTGCAACTTTAGTAGTATTTTTAGCTACAGCAATAGCAGCAACAGCACCAGCTGCCATAGCAGTTTTACTATTATCATCTTGGAAACCAAATATTTTTCTTACAACTTTTTCACCATCATTTACAAATTTTATACATAAAATTGCCATAATTCCTGCTGCTATCTCATTATAAGAATAATCAGAGTTTCCTTGAGAAACTAAAGCAAATGCAATAGAAATAAATGAATAATATATTATACAATGAAATGGTTGAATTAAAATTGTATATACAAATTCTTTTAACCATGATTCCAATGCTTGTGCTTTTCCATCTCCCATTTTATCTATTGAATATGTAACTGTTATTAATGGAGAAATTACTAATAAAAAACCTACTTTTAGCATACGGTTAATATATGCAATTAAGAAAAATAACGTTTGAAAAACAATCCCAATATAAACTATAAATGCTGCGTTTGCTGCCATACCACCACCAACAAGTGCTTTATAAAATAGTTTTTCTATTGTTTCTTCTTCATTATTATCACTCACACTGCCATATGCAACTTCAATTGCATGTACTATAGAATTATTGCACTGAATAGTAAAAATTGCTATATAATGCATAACAAATATAAGAGCTAATCCGTACTGCCCAATCAAATAACATTTTTTTGTATTTTGCTTTTTCATCAGCAACAGAAGCTATTGCCATTCTTATACCAACATATATTAAGATTACTAATAATATTGCTGTTGCCAAAAGTCTTAATATATAATACCAAGTTGCAATAGTAGTTCTAAAAGAATATACAAATTTATCATTTTGAAGTCCTTCTAGGTTAAATACATTTACATCTAAAAGTTTATATTTATTAAAAAATATTTTATAAGGTGTAATGTTGTTATTAACTCTTCCATTTGTTCCTTCAATTTTAGCTACAATTCCAACAGCACTATTGACTACGGAAATTAAGGCTGTTGCAATAAATTTAGGTACCCATACAACAATAGATATTATTCCAGAAGATAAACTAACAAGAGCATCTAGTACTTTTGTATTTAGACCTAATTCTTCACCATCAGCGGCATAGGAAATAGTACTGTTTGAAAATGGAAATTCAAACAATATAATTAGTAATATAAAAATTATTAATATTTTGTTCATAATTTTCTTCAATATTATTTCCTCCGCTTATTTTGTTTTCATTTTAGATTTTACATAATCTAAAGCTTGATTTTTAGCTTTTACTTCATAAAGATTTGACATTATTTCTTTTTCTTTTTCTTTCATTTTATAATCAGTATATCCGCTTGTTCCTGCATCAATTTTTTTCTGTTCAGCTTCAAATGATTTTTGTGCAGTTTCTGCATTTCTAAATTCAGTTTCTATTTGAGATTTTAATCTGCTTAATTCTACCTGATCACCTTTTTCTGCAGCTTTTTGAATTTCACGTAATTGTTTATCTAATTCTTTTGATATATCCTTTTTAACTTCAGCAAGTATTTCTCTTGATACATCTTCACTTAGACTTTTTTGCATTTTCATTTGCATTGCAACAGTTGAATCCGCAATATCTTTTTCAAAGTTTTTAAAATTATCGTTTATTTCATTAACTGTTTTGTCTAATTCAGCTTTTCCAGTTGAATCATCTAAATCAATTCTTGCATTATCTGTAAATTCATTATCTACTATACTATATGAAGATTTATTAAATGCTCTATATGCTCCCATAGTTTCAGCAATAAAGCTTTCTGCTGACATACCAGCTGCTTGAGACTGTTCATAACTGTTATATATAATTTTTTCATTTTCCAAGTCACTCATTAACATTGTAGCATTATTAATTCCAGCCAAGTTTGAATTCATATTAATTTGACTTTTTCCTAAGCTATTATATTGTTCAATATTATTTTTAACTATATCTGATGGTCTAATATTATTTCCTTTTAATGCATTACTTCTAAGTTCTTTATGTATTTTGTTAGCATATTTTTTGGTTGATCCTCCATCCATACCTAATTTGCTTAATTGATTTTGAATTTCTGAAATTAAATCCTTCATCATTTCAGAACCATCTTGATAATCTGTTCCATCTGACTGAATAACTTTTCTTAATGCATTTTCTTTTTCTTCTGGATTTTTTCCGCTTAAAGCAGATACACTCTGTAAAGTATTATTTACTAAAGTTTTATTTGAATTTGATAATAATTCTTTTGTAACACCATATGTAGCAGCTCCAGCCATAACAGAATCTGAAAAACCTTTTCCATTTCCAAATAATGAAACTCCCATAAGAACTCCAGAAGCCACACTTGTATATGCACTTGCTGCATTTTTAAGATCCTTGATTGTATCTAATTGACCAATTGCTTTTGCAGTAGCACGAGCTCTTCTTACACCTGTAATTATTGGACGATCTCTTTCATCTTTTCTTAATTTCTCATCTTCTAATTTTTCTTTTCTTAAAGTAGCCATAGCTAAAGTATGACTCATTCCAGAGTTTTTAAGCGAATCATATTTAGCTCTATCTTTATCGTTTAGTTTATCTCTAGACATAGTTGATTTATAATCAGAATAAGCTGCATCTCCAGCTAATTTACCATATACTTTTTTACCTAATTTATCTGCTTTTTTCTGAACCTGTTTTGCCATTGCTTCATCTTTTAATTCTGCATAAGTTTTATTTCTTGTACCTACAACATCCATAACAGTATTTCCGTTTGCATCTTTTACTTCATTTCCATTAGCATCTGTTCTTGCTTGTTTAACTTCTGATTTATTTCCACCACTTAACATGGCTCCTATAACCATAGCATCAGTTTTTGCATGATTTACAAGATTTGCACCTCTTGTTGCTAGATTTTTAGCTCCAGTAACTCCATTTTTAAGAGATCTACCTATATTTCTAGATTGTGATAATGCCATTGCAGACATTGCCATACCTGCTGCAACCGAAGTTTTGGAATTATCATCTTCAAAATGGAATATTTTTCTGACTATTTTTTCAGCTTCTTGTACGAACCTTATACATATTATTGCTAATATAGCTTCTGCTAAACCTGTGTCTGTATTAGGGTTAGTTAATAAATTAATAGCTGTAGAAGCCATTATTATATATATAACACAATGAAATGGTTGAATTAAAACTGTAAATACAAACTCTTTTAGCCATGTACCTAATGCTTGTGCTTTTCCATCTCCCATTTTATCTATTGAATATGTTAAAGTTATTAATGGTGAAATTACAATTAAGAATGACACTTTTAGCATACGGTTAATATAGGATATAAGTAACCCTATTGTTTGAATTACTAATATTGCATATACTGCAGCTGCACCAATTCCACTTGGTCCAAATTTATAAGCATCTTGTCCTATTTTTTCGACAGCATCAGAAATATCTGTACTGCCTGCAACAGCCTTCATTGTATTAACTAATGCAGTATTTACATTAAAAGTAAATATTATAATATAATGTAATACAAATATAATGGCAATACTTGCTACCCAATCTACAAGCATTTTATTATATCTGGCTTTATCTGATGCAATTGTTGTTAAAGCCATTCGTATACCAACATATACTAAAATTGCCAACAATATTGCACAAGCTATCATTCTTAAAACATAATACCATGTAGCTACTCCTGTTCTTATTTGACCAACTATAGTACTATCTGCATCTTGTAAATCAAAGACATTTATATCAACAAGTTTTACATCATTAAATAATATATTAAAAGGAGTTAGTATGGTCTTGTTGACCGAAGCAGAATTTGAACCATCTATATAAGCTACTCCTGCTGTTACAAGATTTATTGCAGCACCAATCCATCTTGCTAATAATTGAAATGGATATGCAAAAATTCCAACCAATCCTTCACCTATTGTTTCAAGAATATCTCCTGCATAGCTTTTATTGGCAAATATAAAACAATTAATTGTAAGAAATATTAAAATTAGTATTAATATTTTTTTCAAAACTTTTTTCATTTACTCTCCTCACCTACTTTCCTTACAATTATTTCTTTTTTAATTCTTCTAAAACTTCTTTTGTAGCTTTATTTGAATCCTGTACAGGACCTACAGAATTTAAAGTGTGTTCAGCTTCATCAACTTTAGTTGTAAAGTTTTGAATTTGTTTTTCAATACTTTGTTTTCTTTTATTATAAATATCTTTTGAACTTTGTTTTTCTGCTTCATTTTTTAAATCATATTCAGCATCTAATTTCACATTATCTAACACAGCTTGCAATTTATTTGATCTTGCTTCACTTAATTCTCTTTTAGCACTAAGATATTTATTATTTGTTTTTTTAATAAATTTAGAACCATTAGTTAAAGTCTCATCAGCATACCTATTTATTTCTTGCAAATTTTCTTGCATATTTGTTATACTCATTAAAGATTCTAGTATCGCATCTTTAGATATATGGTCTAAATTTTTCGTTGCTTCTTTTGCTTGTTTTAATTTTTCTTTTGATGTCATCATTTTTACAGTTGCTCCATTACTATCTTTCATTGCATCTTTTGATAAGAGATCAACTGTTTCTGCAATATTTCTTTTTGCTTTTCTTTTCAAAAATTCTTTACCATGTTGTCTAGTATTTTTTGATAACTTAGAAAGACCTCCTTGGTTTGTTATTCTGTCTTGTACTGCTGTTGGATCTAATCCAATTTGAGCATTTAAAATATTATTCATTCTTCCTTTTGCTTTATTATCTTTTGTATTTACACTTAAATTGCCATTTGATTGATTGGCTAATAACGTACCAATTGCACTCTTATATCTTTTATCTTCAAATCTATAAAATGTACTATCTATTACAGTTTTGTTTTTCTTTTTATCTTTAGAATTATATTGTGGATTTATTGCTAATTTGCCTTCTACTTTTTGAAGAATTTCTTCTTGATTAAGTGTAGACATATCTACATTTCCATCTTTTGAAGCTGATTTTGTAGCTACTTCGATTATAGATTCTTTTACTGCATCAAATTCAGTACTATTTAATTCTATTTTTTTTGCCATTTCAGATTTAACTGCATTATTTGCTGCTGAAGCTTTATCTTTTATAGAGCTTTTTAATCCAGACATACCGTTTTTAAATAAAATATCTGCATTTGCATTGTTGCCTATTAAACCAGAAGATGACAATTCTGAAGAAACTTCTTTTATTATTTGATTTATAGCAGATTCGTCATTAATATCAAATACTTCTGTTTTTTCAAGTTTTTCCATTACTCTTGAGGTAACAGCGTTATCTATTTTTTTATTAATTAACTTAATTTCACTTTCTGTAAGTTCTCTTTTTACAGTTACTTTGTTTCCATTTTCATCTGTTTGTTCTTCTTCTATTTTAGCTAAATTATTTTTACTAATATCTATGTCTTTTCCTTCTGCATGTGCCATCTCTTCTAGTAACATAGCTACACCTAAATCATCTAATTTATCTATGTTATCTTCAACATTTTTCATAATTCTTGCTTGTTTAACTTTTCCATTAGTAATTTCTTGTGCTGAAATTAACTCGTTAGCTTCATCTGTAAAATCAGTCATTTGATCTTTTATTTGTTTGAAATGATGTTTATCAACAATATCCCAAGCAGAATTTCCATTAGGATAAGTTTTTAATTTTTGATTGCCCAATGTAGAAGCTCTAGATAAGTCATTTTTTAAATTGTCATATAAGCTAGGATGTTTTAATTTTACATTTTGTCTTACTAGAGAATCTAGTTCTTTATGAGCTTGTTGTACAACATTATCTCTCATATTAGTTAATGCTGGTGTATTAAAACTACCAAATCTGAATCTTTTTGGTAATTTACTTCCTGTAGCAAGTTTTAAACATTTAAGTCTACCTGGACTACCTGCTACTGGTTTTTTAAATTTTTTCATCATACTACCTGTAGCAACGGCTCCTCCACTAAGCATTCCCATACCTATTGCTGGATGAGCAACTAAATTTCCCATACCAAAGAACATTGAGGCCATACCACCAATTCCTTTTACAGTAGGCATAACTACTTGTTCTTTAAATATTTTCTTATCTTTATCTGTAAATCCTAATAACTTAGATGCACCTAATTGTGTATATGCTGCATTTGAGTTATCTTTTACATATTTTCCTTTTTTAGGGTCATATTTATATGATCCAAATATTACTCCCGCTTTTGGAACATGTTTAAGCTTTCCATCTTTGCCCATTTTTAAATCGAAATAGTTATCCATACTAAATAAGTTTTGTAAATGTCCAGCCATAACAGCTCCAACAGATACACTTTCTGGAGCAATTTCTCTATATCTCTGTAATCTTCTATTAGCTTCTATTACGTTATATATATTATCTTGATTTTGTGGATCATTTTGGAATTCAGATTTTGCCACTTCTAAATCTTCTTCTAAAGCTTGTTCACCTGTATTTAATAATTCTTCATCTTCATTTTTGGCAGTAGTTGTTCCTGAAGCTCCTACTCCAGCTCCTGAAGAACTTCCTGAATCTGATGAACTTCCAGAAACAGTACTACTTCCAGTAGTAGTTGTATTTTCAGAAGATTCACTATTTGCATTATCAGAATTTCCATTTTCGTTTGTACGATTTGATATAGCATTTGCAACTGCAGATCCTCCCATTAATGCTGCAGCTGCTCCTATTTTTCCTGCTGTTTTTGCTATAGTCCTTGTTGGAGCTGTAATTGCTTTAGCAAGTGGTTTAGCACCTATAGCCATACCTTTCATTGCATTCATGTTGTTTTTGAAAGTTTCCCTATCTCCTGCTGTTGCTGTTGATCCTAGTAATCCTTTATTGCCTGGATCTAAATTAAATATTCTTCTAAATATACCTTCTGCTTTTAACGAGAAATTCATTAATATTAATGCAACTATAATTCCTGAAACTGATTCTAATGTAAATTTTAATGCTTGAGAAATGAATATTGCATAAATTAAAGCATGTACAACTTGAATTAGTAAATTTAATAAATATTCAGATAACCAGCTCTTTAAAGAACTTGACTTTCCTGATAATGCTTTTTGCAAGGCATACGAAACACCTAGTCCAGGAGCCATTATTGTTAAAACAGCTAAAGTTAAGAATCTTTTTATATATACTATTGTGTATTTAACAGCCATAAAAACTAATGCCATATACATTATCATTCCTGATAATCCAACTGTCATTTTAATATCATATGCTCTTGTTCTAATTTCTTCATAAACATCTATTTCAATATCTTGATTACTAACTTCTACTTTTCTATTATTGTTATTTTTAGTATCAGCTAATTGTGCTAAATGTACTTTATTGACTGCATCTGCTGAAGTTCTAATAGTATCTACAAGAATTTCATTTACTGTAATTGCAAAATACATAATATAATGCATTGTAAAAATTAATATTATTCCTGTTACCCAATCAACTAACATTCTTTTATATGTAGCTTTATCTGATGCAACAGTAGAAATTGCCATTTTTATACCAATACCTACCAAAACTACACACATAGCTGCAACAGCTAACAATCTTATTATGTAATACCATACTGCAATTAATGATTTTAATTGTACTATTATTGGATCATTTGCAACCATTAATTCAGCATATTTTTCACATCCTTCACATCCATTACATCCACAATTTCCATAGCATTTTATTCCATTATTTTCTACTTTAGTTTTAGTTAGATTTCCACAACACTTTAATACCGATTCCCCACATTTTTTACACTTTAATTGTTGACCAGTTGGAGAAATAAGTACTTTTTTTGATACAATATTTCCATCTTTATCTTTTTCTTTTATTGTTTTCTTATATAAAGTAGAATAATCTGTATTAAAGAAATTAACATCTAAAGCAGGAACCATATTATATACAATTGACTGAATAGTTACATTGTTTGTTGAATTACTTAAAGAAGTTAAATCTGTGGCATTAACATCTTCCCCTGCTAAATTTACTCCAGATGTAGTTTCTAATGCCCAAGTTAACAGCTTTTCAGCTAATGCTGTATATCCTACAAAACACATTCTTATTCCCATTGTAATTATTCCTAATAAGAAATCGGCTAATGCAGAAAGCATATCTAACATCCAAGAGAATATATTTTTTGTTGGCACATAAGTACCTTTTGTAGTACCTGCATAATAAAATTCACCTTCTCCAATTGTTAGCTTTGCATATGAATTTGGCGCAACAGAAGAACTTATTATAATAGATATTATAATAATCATTATAATTATTCTCTTAAATAATGTTCTTACTTGTGTCATTTTTTATCCTTTCTTACTATATTGCTAAACTTGTATTATCATAATATAGTATTCCATTTTCATATCCTTTAATGATGAAGTCATCTTTACCTTCATATATTCTTGTTACAATACCATTTTGCAAATTATATGAATATATTCCTTTTCCTTTTTTAGAATATATAAAATTATCATTTGAAATCCATAAATATGAATCTATACTGTCATTTAATTCTCTATTTGGAGCTTGCTTATCTATTGAAATAAATTTCATACTGTAAATGCATTCATTACTATCTATTTCTGGATAACAATAGTATTTTAAGCTTTCTCCAATTATTTGTTTTGTTTTATCATCTAAAGTTTCTAAATATTCGTCTGAACGTTTTTTTTCTGTATTTGTTTTATTTACTCTTTGACATTCTACTTCAAATACAGCATCTGTTTGTAATCTTGCAACAAAATTTGTATTTTCTAAATATCTGCCAACTTTAGACAAATTACTCCTAATATTATTATACAACAAAATTCCGTCTGTGTCATCATAATTTATCTTAATTTCAATACCTTTTAAAGGATATGATAAATATACAGAGGTTGTCGTATATTCATATTCTGAGTAATCTTTCCACATATAAGTTAACTGATTCATAAATTCTAATAAATCTATCTTAGAATTTATATATTCATCAGCTAATTTGAAGAAATCATCTGTATCTTCATTTTGTATTCTATATACAGAAATTTCATTTTCAGAGAAAAATACATATATTTTTTCTCCTTTATAACCAATTATACTATTTTCATCATCTTTAAATGTTGGTTTTCCTAATTCTGATTCTACTGATTTTAAGCTTATCCCTGGAAATAAATTATTAATAACATTTCCATTATAGTTTTTATCAAAGATGATATTATAAATCTTATTTTGTATTGTTCTTACTTTTATTCCACTATTAAAATATATCTGATATTCATTATATATACTATCTCTAGTTCCGAAATAATCTTTATTATCCCAATTTTCATCTGTGATTCGTTGTAATACTTCTGATGTTATTTGAAAATTAGTTGTTTTAAACTCTTTATATGTTTTCATACTAATTTGAGAATCCATGTATATAAAATAATCTTCAATATCATTTATTATTATAGAAGATACTTTTCCATTATTACATATAACTTTTACTGTAATGTTATTTTCTTTGTCAATCATTTTAAAATTATTATAATATATAACTTTGGCAACATCATTTATTAAGCTATTATAATATTTTTCATTACTATTATCATTTTCATCATATGGTAATTTGCAAAACTTTAGATATATATCTAAATTAAAATTATCCTCTTTACTTTCTTCTTCTGAAATATAAGTAGATTTATAATATTCAATTACTTCTTTTACATTTGTAAGATTATCATATGATAATTCAACATTATTTTCTGTTTCTTTCATAATATTTGATAATATAATACTTAAAATAAGCAACAGAAAAATCGCAACACTTAAAACTATTATTTTTACCTTATAGTTATTATTGCGATTTTCTAAATTTTTCATTTATAACTCCTTATCTATTATTTCTTCTTTCCTTCTCTATTTTTTCAACAGAATCTTCATTTGCTTTTAAAGTAATTAATCCTTTTTCTACATATTCTCTAGTTGTATCTGTAAAATGGTAATTACTATATAAAACAATTCCTTTTGGATTGTTTTCTTCAATATTAATTTCAAATCCTCTATTTGAATACATTATATGAGCCTTTCCTATTTCTGGATCATATTCACAATAATCATAGTATTTCAAACCTTTTTGTAGAGAATTAACAAATTGATCTAAATCTTTACTTTCTAAATACTCTGTTAAATATTTTTCAAATTTAGTTTCATCATCATATGTGTACCCATATACTGAAACTTCATCATCATAGAAAAAATAATAATAATCTTTTGTTAAATAACCTAAATAATTTTCATTCAAACTTCCGAAAACATTATCTGGATATAATTCTAATATTTGTTTTAATGGTGTTTTCATGTTGACATTTACAATAATATCATCGTCATATTTCTCTGTAAAAATAATATTTCTTACTGTTTTTATTAAAGTAGTTCTAAATCGAAATTTATCATCATTATACGATATGTATCCATTTTCTAAAACTTTTTCATCTATTAACACATCTCTTAGTAAACCTGGGCTCATATCTCTTGCTACTAACCCAATTAAAATTTCATTTTTTGTGTACATTACAGTTTTATCAGCTATCGAAACGTTTCTTACATCTGCATAATTTTTTCCATTTACTTGTTTAAAATAATTTTCTGTTCCATTTATTATTATTGTATATTTGTTATCATTTTCTAAATATTTTATATAAATATTTATATTTTTAGTTTCATCAATTAAATTAAAACTTCTATTTTTATATAAAGGTTTTAATTCATCTATTAATTTATTAAAGTAACTTTCGTTACTGTTTCCATTATCATCATACAAATTTTCACTAAATTTTAAATATATTTTATTATCTTCTTCTTTTAAAAATTCAGATTTTGAAATTTCTATAACTTCTTTAGCACTTTCTGGCTCTTCATTTTTTATTGAAGCTACCTGAGAATTATTAGATGATATTTTTATTAAATAAATCATGAAAACTAATGTAAAGAAGAATAATATTATTAAAAATAAAATAATTGCTTTTAATAAATTTCTATTTTTCAAATTATTATCCTTTCTTCATAAATTTATTTACTCCTCTTAAAGTTACAGATCCTTTCATATCGAATATAACTTTAACCATTCTCTCTGCTTGACCCATTGCAAATAATAATGCAAGAGCTAATAATGGTGAAGATGTTGCTATAGCATTTGCTGAGAATATAAATACTAAATATATTACTGCATGTAATGGTTGAATAAAAACATTTAGAATAAATTCTTTAATCCACATATTAAATGCTTGAGCTTGCCCATCTCCAACTTTATCTATTGAATATGTAATTGTTATTATTGGTGAAATAATAATTAAGAATCCTACCATTAATACCCTTTTTAAATATAACCATAAAAATTTTAATTCGTTAAATAGTAAAATCCAATATATAATTGACCACATGGCCAACCCTAATCCACTTTCTTGAGTAATAGTTCCAAATATTTTGGCACGAACAGTATTTTCAAAAACTCCATATGTTCCAGTTGATCCTGGAACTGTCTTACCTATTAAGGAACATCTTATATTATAAAATACTTCTGTTATACTTTCTCCAACATTAAATAGTAGACTCATTATATATGGCATTAAAAACAAAATTACAATACTCTCCACCCAACTTAGAAGCATTTTTTTATATTTGGCTTGCTCTGTGGCTACACTGGAAATTGCCATTCTAATACCAATATAAATTAGTATAACTGCACTTATTGCTAATGCTAAAATCCTACATATGTAATAACTAGTTACAATACTCTCTTTAATTTTTGTATTGTTGGCATCAGCAACAATTGTTTGATTTCCAACTTTATAATTATCAGTATTAAAATAGTTTATATTAAATAAAGCAACTCTATTAAATACTGTTTTATCTATTGAGAACCAAAATGATTCACCATTTGTACCTGTTGATGAAAATCCTCCTGCACTAGGATTATTAGCAATATGGCTTATTAAAACATCTACTTGCAAAAATATAATGTTTACTAATCGTGATAGTGCACCTAATAAAGTTCCTACTATTGACCCACCATAGCTACTTGATTGTGTACTTTTACCATTAACAGTTCCACTACCTTCCATTTCGGCTGCACCTTTAGTAACTTCATTTGTATCAACTGGTTCAGCATATGCATTTTGTGTTGCAGAAGTTGATCCTTCTTCTCCATAGACTGTATAATTGCAAAATATGAAATTAAATATTAATAGCATAAGCAATATGCTAGTTAAAACTTTTTTCATTTATTATCCTCTTTTTAGTTTCCCTCTACTTCTCTTCTTGCCTTTTCTAAAGCTGCTTGTTTTGAAAGGTTTGTTTCAACAAATTCAAATTCTTTCTTAGTTGGTTGAATTCCTATAATTGCTGAATCTCCACCAACTTTCAGTAAACCTTCACCTCTGTTACAAGTAATTAAAAATCCAGCTTCACCTTCACTCAATTTAAATACTTCTTTTAAATATTGAATTTCTGATTTATCTTGTGCTAAGAATAATTTAGTTTCTGATGAAGTTAAAACTGCTTGAACTTCTTGCTTTTCATAAAAATCTTGGAATTTTTGTGAAATAACTGCTAAAGAAACATTTCTTTTTCTAGCACGTCTAGCCATTGTATTCAAAAAATCAACAGCTTCTGGATATGGAAGCAACATCCAAGCTTCATCAACAAGAACTCTCTTTTTAGAAGCTTTTGATTTATCTTCACTATTTTTCTTTACATATTTTTCCCAAACCCAAGAAAGCATAACTTGTTGTGCTAATGGTCTTGCAAATCTTTCTTCCAGTTGGGAAATATCTATATTAATGAATGGTAAACCATCTAATAATTCAAAAGTTGATTGACCATCAAAATATGCCATTTGTCCTTGATATTCTCTAACATATTGTTTCATAACTTTTACTAAATAACTGTAATGGAAACGATAATCTGGGTTATCATTTTCTTCTGCTTTTCTTTGAATTCTTTTAAACCACGAACCAATAGTAGGCATTTGCTTTTTAGTTCTTCCTAAATAATTATTAGTAATATCTATTTGTCCACCATTTTCATCTCTAGTATACAAACTTTCAACATTGTTTGTAATACCCAAAGCTGCATATTCTTCAGCAACAGCTTCAGAAATGATTTGTTTTGTAAGTTCATTTACTTCTTGACTTCTTGTACTACCTCTAGCCATTGTTAATAATGAGTTTGTAACGTCTTCAACTTTATTTTCAACACTTAATACAGTTCTTTCTCTACCTGTTATTTCATCTTTTACATTTTCTGGTTCTATATCAAATAAATTTATAACAGTTTTTGAATTTGGACTTAAAGTAACATTTACCCCACCAAGTGCCTCAGCAACAACTGAGTATTCACCTTCAGCATCTAGTGCTAAACTTTCAATTCCCATAAGTACTGCTGAACGAGCTGTTAAAGTTTTAATTGTAACAGATTTACCAGCACCAGACTTACCAAATATAACCATATTATAATTTGTAAGTTTTGAACTAAAATTATCATATAATATTGGTAATCCTGTTTGTTTATTAAATCCTAAAGGAATACCATTTTCATGTCCTACATCTGAAGTGAAAAATGGGAATACTGTAGACATAGCTCTTCTATCAAAAGTATGAGATTTTGTCATTTTATTATCACAATATGGCATATTACTTCTAAGTGCTTCATCTTGCATTGCCCAACAAGGTTTAATATCTATTAAGTTTTTAGACATTTCGTTTGATAATAATTCTGTGTATCTTTCTAATTCATCCATACTATATGCAAATATAGTAGCAATAATAGATGAATCAAATAATTTATTAAATCCAGCAGCAATAGAATCACGAAGTTCTTCTGCTTCTTCTTTCTTTTGTGCTATAACTCTTTCTCTGTTTATATCACCTCTATCTAAGGCAACAATTCTTTCAGATTCCAATTCGTTAATTGTTCTGTTTAAGTCTGTTTGTGAAGAAGCTTCACTAACAGGATTTATAAAAACAGAAACATTTATATCTCCAAATGTATACATTCCTCTTAAAAACTCGGGAAAAGTACACATTCTAGGCAAGTTCGCAACTTGCATGCTTCTTGCATATCTTGTTCTTGTTGAAGCTATTTCAATATGATTTGTATAACTTGCATCTATTCCACCTGGTGCAATTAAATCTTTTAATCCTGTTTTATTTTTTTCTAGAACACTAACTTCTTCTTTTTCAATGTGTTCTAATTCATTAGTAGTTACTTGTTTTTTACTTCCAAACATCTCTTATCCTCCTCTTTTTCTTTAGTTTTCCATCCTTCTCTTCTTAACTATCTTTTTTCTAACAACCGGATTAGTTTGTGAAGATTTTTTTCCTTCTTCTAGTTTAGGAGTTTGTTTTGGTTTTTGAATTTCATTTTCTTTTCTGCTATTTTCAATTTCGTCTTTTGCTAATTTATAAACCCTCTTATCTAATTGGTTTTTATATGTATCTAATAATTCACTAGCTTTTTGTTTTATTTTTTCTTCTTTATTAATTTGTAGTTCTAATTCTTCAATTTGTTTCCTCTTATCAGCTTTTAATATACTGTCTGTAGCCATATCTATAGCAGCTAAACTAATTTCTTGATCTAATTTTTCCTGTTTTTTCTTTAATACATCTTTTCCTGTACTATATAATGCATCATATTGTGCATCTAAAGCTTTTGAAAGCTGTAATAATTCAGATTCGTCTCTGTTATATGCAACATATAATAATTCAGCTAATTCTTCGGAATCTAATATTGAACTAGTTATTTGAGAATTTGCTAAACTGCTTGATATATTTTGACATCTAGTATAAAGTTCAGAAAAACACATGTTGTAAATTTCTTCTTTAGAAAATTTATCAAGTCCTCCTCCTATTTCAGCTGAATAATAAGAAACAACAACATAAGTTCTTTGTTGTAAAACATTTTTATTAGAGCTTAATTTTTCAACATAGTCAGTAATACTAATTCCATATTCTAATATATTAAGTTTTCTTCTTCTTTCAAACTCTAATTTTTCTTTTAAAGCTCTATTTCCTTGAGCTTTTGCTTGAGCAATTTTAGCATTTAGTTTATCGATTTCAATAGTTAAATTGTCTACTCTAACTTTATAATCTTCAATTATATCTCTTAAGTTTAATGTTCTACTTTGAATATATAGTTGTATTGGAAATCTTAAAGTATTTAAAAATTGAACAAAACCTTCTTCAACAGAAATTTTTTCTTGTTCAGACATTAAATCATAATTAACACCATTACATTGTAAAACCATTATGTATTGTGTTCCTTTTTTTCTAACAATCATATTATCAACAATTTCGTCAAACTCCATGAAATCAAAAATTGATTCTCTAGTTAAGTTTGTTGTAAATTTACCATAGTTTTGTTCTACTTTTTTCTTTTCTGCTTCTTCATCCTCAATTTGAGTTTCAGTTTGCACTGGTTTTTTTGGATTTTTTGGTTTCATTAAATAAATGTAAAATACTATTAATAAAACCATTATTATCATTATTAAGAAAATGCCTAATTGTAGTAAAGGAATAATTTCACCTGACATTTACTTTTCCTCCTTTGTGTATGTATACATTTTTCTATTTTTTTTAAATTTCATGTATCTCATTATTATTTCACCTATAGGCTCTCCACCTATTCTTTTTGTAATTGGGAACATAACAATTGTTGGAATTTTTAATGCTCCAAATGCATAGCCTAAAAAAGCAAAAAACGCCATAATTCCTAATCCTATTGAGGTCATATTAAGACTTTTAAATAGTAAAAAGAATAACGATCCAATCATTGCTCCAATTGCAGTTGTAATAAGTGATTTTACTGTAAAAATATATAGTATTCTAGACTCTCCTCTATAATTACGAGGTATTTGATAAGTTCCCATAATTACTCCTCCTATCTTTTATTAAAATGTCATTGCTATTCCAACTACTAATTTCCAAATAGCATATGCTCCAAAAATAACGGCACCTGATACAATAACTCCTATTAATTGTGTTTTTAATTTAGCTTGTGCTTCTGGACCAGCTGTTAAATATTTTATTCCCATATATGTAACAACAGCAACCATAACACCAGCTCCAATAGTAGTTAATACACTTCCTATTTCTCCTATTTCTCCTACTGCCTTATCAATATCTATATTGCTAGCACCTTGTTCACCATTTGTTATAAATCCTTTTGCTTGTTCTTGCATTTTTTTTAAATTTGCTGCATCTACGCTATAACTATTAACATTAATTATAAAACATATAAACATTAAAAAAATTATTTTACTGAACAATTTTATATATCTATTCATCTTTTCCTCCTTTGTATCCAATTATACCATTTATATTAATTATACTTAAATGTCATTTTTTTTTCAATAATTTTATCGAATATTTGATATTTTTAACATAAATGTAATAAAAAAAGAAGAAAACACATTTTTATTGCTTTCTTCTTACATTTTAACATTTACTATCTATTTTTATATATTTGAAAATACTTTTGTTGAAAAATCCATAACAGTCGCAACTATATTAACTCCTGCAAATAATAATGCACATCCAATTATTATTGGCATTATTGATTTTTTTACATCTGCTTTATCTGCTGGACTTGCTAAAATATATTTAATTCCAAGTATTGTAACAACAATTACTGATATACCTGTACCAGCAAATTGTAATAAACCAATTACACTATTGATTCCTCCAATAATTCCATCTTGTCCAGCTGATGCATCTGGAGTAGACACATCTTTCATATTTTTAGATTTCAAAAGTGAGTTCATTGTTGTTCCTGCTGCAAATGTTTTATTACAATAAATCACAAAACTAGATAATATCATTATTACTAATACTAATACCATCTTTTTCTTCATGTTATTATCACCTACTTACTTTTTATTTAAAATGATGCATCAACAATCTCTTTAATGATTGAAATTAAAGCTGTTGCTCCAAATAAAATAAATGCACCAATTACATAATTTATAGCATATTTTTTCATATCTGCCCTATCTCCTGCTGAAGATAGCATATATTTGCATGCAATTACAATAATGATTATTATAGCAATTGCTGCAGCTACAGTTCTTATAATAGATAAGGCTGTTCCTATTATTTTTGCTGTAGTATTTGTTGCATCAGTAACTTTAGAAACATCTCCACCAAAAGTAGTAGAAACGTTAAAAGTAGCTTGACTTGTTACCCCAAAGTTTGTACTAATAAGCAAAAATAATAATATAAAATTGGTTAATACTATTAATACTTTTTTTAACATTCTCTATTTTACCTTTCTATGATTCTAGTACTTGGGTTGTAAAACTATTAATCATTCCTAATATACCAACTGCTCCAAATAGTACTAGTGCCCCAACTACATAAACAATTGCATGTTTTTTTATATCTGCTCTATCTCCTGCTGAGGATAACATATATTTCATCGCAAGTATTAATAACATTGCGACAGCTATTGCCATACCAACTGTTCTTAAAATAGAAACTATTGTGTTTGCAGATTTATTAGCTACATTTGAAAAATTAGTTTGAACATTATTCCCATCAAAAACTGTTCCTGCTTTTGTTAGTCCAGCTTCTTGAAATCCAGATTTTGCTGCATTCACACTATTTAATGTAATACTAGAAAATAATATTATCATAAAGATAATTAGTACTATTTTTAAAATTATTTTTCTTGTCATAATACATCACCCACTTTTAATTATCCAATATTAACAGAAAATTTACTAATAATTCCTAATATACCCACTGCTCCAAATAGAACCAACGCTCCTACTACATAACCAATAGATGCCTTTTTTATATCTGCTTTTTCTCCAGGTGCTGCTGACATATATTTTATTGCAATAACTAATAGCATAGTTACAGCGATACACATACCAACGATTCTTATAATAGCAATAGCCGAATTCATAACCTTTCTAACTTTTCCACTAGTTTCACTAGAATCATTCCATGTACTATCTTGGTTTGTAATTAAAGAACTCATTTTATTTTTGTATGTTGCATTTGTTCTACAAGGCAACAAAATTGAAATTGAAATTATTAATAATAAAATTAAACTAATAGCATTTTTTAAATTAATTTTCATATTTTTTCTCCTTTCATATTACAAGATTTTATCCAAAAACTCCTGAAAAATTTTGAAGAATAGTTAGAATTCCTGTAACAGAGAACATTATAACTGCTCCAACAACATATGGAATAGCATGTTTTTTAATATCTGCTTTTTCGCTAGGAGCTGCCATCATATATTTCATTGCTAAAACACTTATCATAATTATTGCTACTCCAGCACAGATAACTCTAGTAACAGTTACAATAGCACCTGCTATATTGGTAACAGATGTAACTGCATTACTAGCATTAGCATCTGCATCAGCACCTGCTATAGTGTTTATTTCACCCATCATATTATATTTTGTTGCATTTACATTGTAATTAATATAAATAGCCAAAATGGCTAACATTATTAATGTAATATACAAAATTTTTTTAAGAATTTTCATTTTTTCCTCCTAAACACGTTTTTATCTATTTACTCATATTATAACATTTTTCGATAATACTTTCAATATTTTTATATTAACCTATAATTTTCTATTTGTAAATAAAAAAATAAAAAAGAGTATTGAAAAATTATATATATCAATACTCTAAAACTTAATTATTCATTATTAATGTTTTTTGTCGCAAATTTTCTTATTATTGCAAGGATTCCTGAACCTGAAAACAATATGATAGCTCCAACTATATATACTGTTGCGCTTTTTTTAATATCCGCTTTATCTCCTGGAGCAGCCGACATATATTTAATTGCTAATACTATTATCATTATAACAGCAACTCCTGAAGCAACAACTTGTATAATTGTTAATAAGGATTGAACAATTTTTAACATACTTTTTCCAGTTCCCGAATTATCCTTTGCATCTTTTAATATAAAATCCGGATCTATTGTTGAATAAGAAGCAGATGAAATTATATTATATGTATAAATAAGAAATATAGACAATAATAAAATTATTAAAGCTTTTTTTAGTATTTTTTTATTCATATACATTCTCCTTATATTTGGTTCTCTTTTATTCATTGTATATCTTTTTTCGTTTTTTGTAAACATCTATTTTTCAATAATTAAGTATTAAAATTCTAAATCTATTAAAATTAAAAATTAATTCTTTTTTCTTCAATTACTAATGGTCTGTGTTTTACTCTTTCATTAATTGCCATTATATATTCTCCTAAAAACCCTATAAAAAATAGTTGAATTGCTCCTAAAAAGAATGTTCCTATTAGCATTGGGGCTAAACCAGCACTAAATCTATCCCAATATAATAGTTTTAAGACAAGATATACTACACCTATTATAAAACTAAGAATTGAAACTATAATTCCTCCAAAAGTTGCTAAGCGCAAACCAAATTTTGTATATGAAGTAAAACTAAGCATTGCATAATCAAATAATGTATATAAATTGTTTTTTGTTTTACCACTTTTTCTCTTTCTTTGAGTATATTTAATTTCTTTTCTTTCATATCCTAACTCTGCAACAATTCCTCTAAAAAATGGTGTAGGATCGTCTAAATTTCTTAATATATCTATAAATTCTTTATCATATAGCCCAAAACCAGTAAATTGTTCTATTTGTGAAACTTCTGATATCTTTTTTAATAATTTATAATAACATTTTCTAAAAAAATATATAATTGGATTTTCTTTACTTTTAGATTTTATTCCAACTACAATTTTATAACCATTTTCCCACTCTTTTACAAATTTAGGTATCATTTCAACTGGATCTTGAAAATCAGCACACATAGATATAGTACAATCACCAGTTGTTTGCAGTAATCCATAATATGGTGATTTATATTGCCCAAAATTTCTAACATTAAATATCGCTTTTATATTTTTATTATTTTTACACATTTCACTTAAAATTAATCTTGTTTTGTCTGTTGAATGATTATCTATAAATACTATTTCATATGTATATGTTTTTAATTTTTCCATTTCTTTTATAATTGCTTGTGCAATTTCTTTAATATTTCCCTCTTCATTATAGCAAGGAATTAAAACACTTATTTTTTTCATACTTAATAATATAACTTTTCCTTTCTTATAAATTATATAATTTTATAATTTTATTTTTAGGTATAATATTTTCAATCGAATTACATATAGCTTTTTCCGATGAATATGAAGATATAATTATTTTATCAACAATTCCTAATTCTATATCTTCTTTTTTAAAATTTGAAATTTTAATATTCAAAATTTCTTTTCCTTGTTTTTTTACATCAGAATCGTAAATTCGAACTATATTTTTATTTTTTAAATTAGTCATTGCTAGTAATCTTGATGTATGATTTCCTGCTCCCCATATAGCAAGTTTCTCATCATCTTTAATTTCATCTATTTTTTTTCTAATTTCATTTAATATATTTTCAGAGTCTTCTATATATCTTCTTACATTATCTATAGTATTATCTATTATTTTTTTCTTCTCATATTTAATATTTTCATCATCTATTTTCCATAAAGTCATTATTGCTGGTGTACCAGCTGCAACATAGCAATTTAAATAAAATTCTATACGTGCATTTATTAAATGAAATCCTGATTTATACATAAGATTTTGTAATGATGCAAAAGTAAAATAATTAACATGTTCATCGGAAAACATTCCAAAATTTTCATCACTAAATTTATAATCAAATGTTGGAACATCTATAAAAATATATTTATTTGCAAATTTTTTCACTTTTTCTATAAATTCCATTGGATTTACAATGTGTTCAAGAATATGAGAAAGAAAAATCAAATCAAATTTATCTTGTACTTTTTTTTCTTTTAAATAATTTTCAAATGTATCTGCATATATTTCTATATCATAATTTTTTTTTGAAGTTTCCTTATTATAATTAGATGGTTCTATTCCAAAAACCTTTTTTCCTTCTTTTTTATATAAACTTAAGTTATACCCTGAAGCTGCTCCAATTTCAAAAACAGAATTTATTTTTTCTTTACAATTTTCTTCTATAAAATGTTTCTGAATATTACTTCTTATAACATAATCTTGCTTTTCTATAAAGTTAATCTTTTCTTCATCAAATTCGTATTTTGATAAATATTTATATCTTTTTTCTAAATCATCTCCTGAAAATGGATTTGCATTAAATAAAAAACTACAATTTGAACAATATCCAATCTTTTCTTCATAATAATCTTTCATTCCTATTAATCCACAAAAAGGAATTTTATATATAATATCTATATTTTTTCCACAAATTGAACATTTTTTTATTTCATTCATTATATTCTCCACATTAAATTAATACTTATTTTTATACCACTCTATTGTTTCTTCTATTCCTTTTTGAAAACCAATTTTAGGTTCAAATCCTGTATCATTTATTAATTCAGTTATATCTACTGATAAATTCATAACTTGCTTTTCACTATATGGAATTTTTCCAAAATTTAAATGTATATCTGAATTAATAGCAGTTTTTATAATTTCTATAAATTCATATAATTTTTTAGTTTTTCCATTTGCAATACAATAAACTTTATTATTTATTCCTTTTTCTCCAAGTAAAAATAGTGCTTCTATTGCATCTTTAGAATATAAATAATTCCAATTTTGTTCTCCTAATGTATAATCTGGTGACATTCCGTTTAACATCTCTCTTATACTTGTCATTATCATTGTATTTTCACCATCATATGGACCATAAACACTAAATACTCTTGTCCAAATATGTTTTATTTCAAGACTATTTGCAAGTTCTCTACTTTTAATTCCTGCTAGTAATTTTGCTTTTCCATATTCTGTTTCTGGATTAGTTTCTGTTTTGGAATTAATTATGCCATCAACTCTACCATATTCAGCTTGAGAACCAGCACCTATAAATGTATTACATCCCAGTCTTTTAGCCAATTTAACTGCATCTAATGTATATTCTACATTTAATTCTTGTTTTTCTATTTGATTTCTATCATTTCCAAATGTCCCATCCCATCCAAAATGATAAAAAACATCATATTTTGACTCTTTAATTTCAAGGTTCTTTAAATTTTCTAAATTGCATTCAATAATTTTAAGATTTTTATTTTCTTTTAGATTTTTCCTTCTTTTGGAGTTCTCCCTAATAATTGCTAATACTTCAATATCTTTCGAAAGTAAATATTCAATAAGAGTAACTCCAATCATTCCTGTTGCACCTGTTACAACTACTTTTTTCATATAATACCTCAATTTACAATATAATCATATATATCTTTAGCTTCTTTTGCAACAAATTTTACAATTTCACTATTTTTATCTTCTTCTTTTCCTTGTCCCCATTCAACAAAAATAGCATCAATTCCTGCATTTTCAGCAGTTTTTACATCACTTAGCCCATCACCAATATACACTGCATCTTTTTTATCTAGATTTGTATATTTTAAAATATCATAAACAGCTGTTGGATTAGGTTTTGAAGGATAATCGTTTACATAGCCAATAATTTTTTCAAATTTTATATCATAGAAAAATTTCTTACATAATTCTTCTGTTAGAATTTGTTTTTTATTTGTATTTATTGCAAGTAGAATTCTTTTATCCTGTAGTTTTTTTAATAATTCTATTATTCCATCATATGGTTTTGTGTTTTCTTTTTTACAATTTAAATATAAGTTTGAATAATATTGTTTTATATCATTTATATTTTTCTTTGTTGATATTTTGGTTTGATTATACTTTAATAATTTTTCAATTACAATTTCCAAATTTCCACCAACAAAATTATTATATAATTCTATTGGATGTGCATTATATCCAAATTTTTCAAGACTTTTATTAAAGCAAATTGCAACATCAGTTATAGTATTCATTAATGTTCCATCAAAATCAAATATACATATTTTTTTCATATTATTTCACTCAATTCTTTATATATCTAAGTTAATTTAATTAATTAATTAATCTTAGACACTTCTTTTTTTATAGTTTCATATTCATCTTGCGGTAAAAACGGAAACATATCGTCAAGTTCTGGCGATTGCATAGTTCCATCTGGTAAAACTTTTGAAGAAAGCTTTGGCTCAAAATTTTGGTTTTCGTCTAAAATAACTTCACAAATAATTGGACCTTCTACATTTAGAACTTCTGCTATTTGGCTATTAATATTTTGAATATTATCTATTCTTTTAAATTTTACTCCATAAGCATATGCAATTTTTCCCATATCTGGAAAACTAATTCCGTTTTCTTTGCAAACTCCCACTAATGGTGGATTAAATAAATTATTTTGTGTTTGTCTTATTGAATGATATCCATTATTATTTAAAATAAATATTTTCAAATTTAAATTATTATGTACTACAGTTTGTAACTCTTGAATATTCATTTGAAAACTTCCATCTCCATCTAAGCAAACTACTCTATCTCCTTTGGAAGCAACTGTAGCGCCTATTGATGCAGGAAATCCATATCCCATAGCTGCACATCCTGAATTAGTAAATAATCTTTGACCTTCTTTTATCTTTGCTCCTTGAAATCCTATTACGCATGCACTACCGTTTCCAACAATAATTTTATCATTTTCTTGTAATTCATCAAATAATTTATCTATAAATACATATGGATTTACTGAAGTAGTTTTTTTATAATACTTTTCAAGTACTACTGGATATTTAGTATTTATATTCCTGCACCAATTTAACCATTTTATATGTGTTTCATTTCCTTGATAATCCACTTTTAATAATGAGTTAATTACATCTCTTAAATTTGCATGAATAGGCATGTCAACTGATATTGTAGGTTTTTTTAATTCATTTTCATCTATATCTATAATTATTTTATATGCATTTTTAGCAAAACTTTTATAATTATAACTAATCATTCTTATATTTAATCTACATCCAATTGAAATTAATAAATCACTATTTTGTACAACAAAGTTTCCACCTCTTGTCCCGACAGTTCCTGGTTTTCCAACAAATAATGGATTATCGTCTGTAAGAACATCATGTGCATTCCAAGCAGTTACTACTGGGATTTTCAATTTTTCTATTAATTTTACAAATTCATTATGACTATTAGCTAATCTAATTCCTGTCCCTGCTAAAATTACTGGTCTCTTAGATGTTCTTATCTTTTCTAAAATTAAATTAGTATACTTTTCATCATATATTGGATTTTCTTTTTCTTCTAATCCCTCTTCAATAGGATTAAATTCTTTTAAATTATCGATTTCTATAATTGCAGATTGTACATCTATTGGAATGTCCAACCATACTGGCCCTGGTCTACCATTTGTTGCTAAATATAAAGCTTTTTCTAAATGATATCTTATATTTTCTGGAGTCTTTACCATAACTGAATATTTAGTCATAGTTGACACACAATCTACTATATTGAATTCTTGATCTCCTAATTGTCTTAATTTAACATCAGTAAAGGCTATTGTAGTTTCTCTTTTAACTTGTCCAGAAATTACAAACATTGGTATAGAATCAACCCAAGCTCCATATACTCCTGTAATTGCATTAGTTCCACCAGGTCCAGTTGTAACGCATACTGCTGATAGCTTATTAGTTAATCTTGTATATCCTTCTGCTGCAATACTACAAGCTTGTTCATGATGATTATATACACAATTTAGTCCAGTTTTATGTCCAAAACTATCATTTAAATGCATTGCTCCTCCACCAGTTACTGTGAACATATCCACTATTCCATTATCTACCAAAAAATTGGCAACATAATCTGATAATTTAATTTTCATTTTTAATATTATACTAGAGTTCTCTAATACATTCCTTTAATATATTTAGGTTTTTTATATAAGGTTTTACCTATAAACCAAATAATATATAAATATAATATTTTTTCTTTAAAATTTGTTATTTTACTCTCTCAATAAAATCTCTTGCCATTTCTGTTGTTTTTTCATAATCTCCATTCTTAGCTGGATTTATAATTTCTCCACCAACTCCAATTGCAATAGCTCCATTTTTAATCCACTTATCCGAATCTTCTAATGAAATATTTCCTGTCGGAATAATTTGAATATATGGAAACGGTCCTCTAAATACTTTTATAATTTCTGGACCATAAGCATTTCTTGGAAATAATTTTACAATATCTGCACCATGTTCCATAGCATTATTTGCTTCTGTTGGTGTGGCAATTCCAGGTATCATTAGTACTCTATATCTATTACATAGTTTCATTAAATCTTTATTAAAAATAGGGCTTACTATAAATTCTGCTCCTGCACTTATTACAAATCTTGCTGTTTCTGCATCTAATACAGTTCCAGCTCCAATTACAACATCTGTATTCTTGTATTTTTGGGCTAAGTTTTCTATTATTCTAATAGCATTTGGAACTGTCATTGTTATTTCAATTAAATGTACTCCTCCTGCAACTACTGCACTAACTATTTTCTCTATCTCTTCTTCATTTTCACTTCTCACTACAGAAATAACCTTTTCATTTTTTATTTTTTGAATTATATCTATCTTATCCATATTTACCTCCTATATATTTAGTTTAAATACAATATATTACTGTATCTGCTTCATTTATACCATGTTGTCTTAAGTAAATTTTATACTCTGGAATAAGTTTATGTATATATTCTATGATATCTATCATATCGTTATCACTATGATAAATGCATATTGCTAATTTAGGTTTATTTTTCAATATTATATTTTCTGCTCCTTTTAAGCATTCTAACTCTGAACCTTCTATATCCATTTTTATAAATGTGGATTTTTCGCATTCTTTAACACTATCTAAATTAACTACTTTAATAGTATTATTTCCCTCATCACAAATTGATGAGCCACCTCGGTTTCCTGAATTAAATTTTAATGTTCCATTTTTTATCCATGTTCCATAAGGAAAACAATAAATTCTTTCATATTTCTTTGCAAATTTTTTTAACTTTTCAAAATTATATTTATCTGGTTCAAAAGCAACAATTCCATCATAATTATAATTACTTTCTAGTAAAAACTTTTCTACTGTGTCACCAATATATGCTCCACAATCTATAAAAGTTTCATTACTATTTAACTTAATTATATCTGTAGGAAAATATATATTTTCAAAATTATAACATGGGAAATCTTTTCTTTTTCTTTTACATCTATATAATATCATTTTTTTGTAAATCTCTTTTGATTCTTCATCTTCCAAAATATTTATATTTTTTTCTATTCTTTCTTTATTTTCGTTAAAAAATTTTTTTCTTTTTTCTAAATAATCTTTACTGCAAATTCTGTAAACAAAATCTCCAATACCTATTTCTATAGCAAAATATATTAGTTTTCTTGTAATTATATTTTTTTCGCATTTATCAAAAACTTTATTAAAAATACTATTTCTTAGTCCATTCATGCTTTCTCAATACTCCATTTCTTCATATAAAGAAAATCTACATTGTACATTTTTTTATTTTTTCTATCATATAATCTATCATTCCATCTGTCATTCCTGGATAAACACCTATCCAAAAACTATTATTCATTATAATATCTGTATTTTTTAATTCTCCTACTACTCTATATCCAGATTTATTTTCTCTCATTTCATTAAAGCAAGGATGCTTGATAATATTTCCAGCGAATAAATTACGAGTTTGTATTCCGCAGTTTTCTAGTGATTTAACAACTTTATTTCTGTTTACTCCTTCTTTACACGTAATTAGAAATCCAAACCAACTTGGAATAGAATTTTCTGTTGCCTCTGGCAAAGTTAATTTATCAGCACAATCTTTTAATTCCTCTTTTAATCTATTAAAATTTTCTTGTCTTCTTTTTGAAAAATATTCTATTTTTTCAAATTGTGCACATCCTATTGCAGCTTGCATATCTGTTGCTTTTAAATTATATCCGAAATGTGAATATACATATTTATGGTCATATCCTACTGGCAGTTCTCCAAATTGACCATCAAATCTATGTCCACACAAATTGTCTACTCCTGATGGACAACTACATTCTCTGCCCCAGTCTCTAAAAGAACGCATTATTTTATGTAATAATGTATTGTTTGTATATACAGCTCCACCTTCTCCCATCGTCATATGGTGTGGTGGATAAAAGCTTGAAGTCCCAATATCTCCAATAGTTCCTGTAAATTTTTCTTCTCCATTAATTATATATTTACTTCCCAATGCATCACAATTATCTTCTATTAACCATAAATTATTTTTATCACAGAATTCTTTTACTTTTTTTAAATTAAAAGGGTTTCCTAAAGTATGAGCAATCATAACTGCTTTTGTTTTATCTGATAGCGCTTTTTCTAGCATATTACAGTTAATATTATACTCTGGAATTGTAACATCTACAAAAACTGGTATTGCACCATACTGTACTATTGGTGAAATTGTCGTAGGAAAACCTGTAGCAACTGTGATTACTTCGTCACCACGTTTAATTGATCTTTCTTTTAGAAGTGGTGAGGTTAAACTCATAAATGCTATTAAGTTTGCAGAAGATCCTGAATTAACTAAACTACAATATTTTACATTTAAAAATTCGGCAAATTTTTCTTCAAATTCTTTAGTATATCTTCCTGATGTAAGCCAAAATTCTAAAGAACTATCTACTAAATTAACCATTTCTGATGAATCATATACTCTAGATGAATATGCAATTTTATCTCCATCTTTAAATTCTTTTTTTACATTATGATATTTATTACAATATTCTTTTACTATATCTAATATTTCACTTCTTGCTTCTTGTTCTGATTTATTTTCAAACATCATCATTCTCCTATTGATTCAAATACTCTCTAATTTGTTTTTGCATACATTCTTCTAACTTTTCTTTATTACACTTTTCAAATTCAACAATTTTCTCAACAGTTTTTTCTATATTCCAAATAGGATTCCAATTAAATCTTTTCTTTATTTCTTCACAATTTAGTTTTAAATAATTACTTTCAAATGGCCCATTATCGGTTTGATTTATATAGTTAATATTTTTCCATTTATTACAAAATAGCTCAACCAGCACTTCAGTTCTTACAATATTTTCTTCATTAGGTCCTATATTATAGTTTCCAATATATCTTTCATCACTATATTGCTTTTCAACAATCATTAAATATGCAAACAAAGCTTCTAAAACATGTTGATATGGCCTTACTGAATTAGGATTTCTGATTATTATGTCTTTATTTTCTTTTGCAAATTTTACACAATCTGGTATAATCCTATCTTGTGCTATATCCCCACCACCAATAACATTTCCAGCTCTAGCAGTAGAAATTCTAACTCTATTATCTGAAAAATATGACTTTTTATAAGAATCTGTAACTAATTCTGAACAAGATTTGCTGTTTGAGTATGGGTCATATCCATTAAGTCTATCTGTCTCTCTATAAGCACAATCTGTTTCTTTATTTTCATACACTTTATCTGTTGTTACATTTAAAAATGATTTTACACAATTACTTGTTCTTATACACTCTAGTATATTAACAGTTCCAATAACATTAGTTTCATAAGTATACACTGGCATTTCATATGCTTTTCTAACTATTGGTTGTGCTGCTAAATGTATTACTATCTCTGGATTAAACTCATTAAATTCCTTTTTCAAATTTTCTAAATTTCTAATATCTCCATAAACTGAATCCATTTTTCTAGCTAAATTGATTTTTTTAAACAAAGAATCTTCTTCTGGTTTTAATGCATACCCTTTTACAATAGCACCTATATCAATTAAAATTTTGCACAACCACGTTCCTTTAAAACCTGTATGTCCAGTTATAAAAATCTTTTTATCTTTAAAAAACTCTAAATTTACCATAATTTTAATCTTTCCATCTTTTCCATTTTGCATTTCCAGAATTCCACATTTCTTCTAATTGTCTTTTATCTCTTTGTGTATCCATTCCAAACCAAAAACCTTTATGATTATATGCTGAAAGTTCTCCTTTTTTAGCCAATTTTGTTAAAACTTCTTCAAGCATTATATTATCAGAGTCCTCTGGTAAAAAATCGAATATCTCTGGATTAAACACCATATATCCTGAATTTATTAAGCTTCCATCTTGAGACTTTTTTTCTCTAAATTCTGTAACATTGTTATTTTCGTCAACATCTATAACTCCAAATCTTTGTCCAAAATAATATGAAGTTATTGTTGCAACTTTTCCATGCGACTTATGAAATTCTAATAATTCTTTTATATTTATATCACTTACACCATCACCATATGTAACAAAAAAAGGCTCATTTTTTACATATTCTTTTATTCTTTTTATTCTTCCTGCTGTTAAAGTATTTATCCCTGTGTCTACAAGTGTCACTTTCCAATTTTCACAATTATTACTATGTGTTATCATTTTATTTTCTTTAAAATCAAATGTAACATCTGATGTATGTAAATAATAATCGTTAAAATATTCTTTAATTTTATATCCTTTATATCCTAAGCAAATAACAAATTCTTCTACTCCATAATAAGAATATTCTTTCATTATATGCCATAAAATTGGCTGTTCTCCTATTTCTATCATTGGTTTAGGTTTTAAATATGATTCTTCTGAAATTCTTGTTCCCAAACCACCTGCTAAAATTACACTTTTCATTATTATTCTTCCTTTTACTTTGCTATATATTTAAAAAATATTGAATTTTCTTTTGGATTTTTAGTTACAAAATTTGATGAAACATCTTCTAAATTTGAGTATGTTTTTGTTTTATCGTATACTAAATTAATTTTTCCAGTTTGAGCTATACAATAAAATGCTCTACCATATTCACATATTGGAGTTACTAATCCAATACATAAGACAATAGTTAATAATATTACTTCCACAGCTTTTTCTTTCTTATTTTTACTTATATTTAAATATTCTCTAACAATCAATAAATTTATAATAAGTATTAATGGTATTGATACTCTCATTGAGAAATCATATTCATACCCTAATTGAAATAAAGGAATTATTAGTAATGAAATCATTATTGTATAAAATAATGGATTTTTCTTATGAGTTTTAAATAAAAATAATCCATATATGCCAATTTCTAAAAACCAAAAAATGAAAAGTTTTAATAATTCAAATGGAGTAATCAGTTCTAACATAAATGAAAATCCTCCACCATCTGAATTTCCAGAAGTTGATGCATTTCCAGAATAAAAACAAGCATATATTGGTAATATTGAAATAAGTGCTAAAATGTTTTGCATTGAAAATACATCTTTTACAAATTTTACTTTTTCTTTATTTTTTATTGAATTTATTAAAAATTTTATACCATTACATGCAAATATTATTACAAGTCCTATAAAAGGTAATGGGGCAAAAGGTAAAGCCAATAAAATTAAAACTAAATAATTGTTAACTCTTTTTTCTTCTAAAAACATTAAAGTTATAATCCAAATTGGTATGCTTTGGTTAAATACCCAAAACAATTGAGTAATCATAGAACTAAACTGATATACTACAGCCCACCACTCTAAATGTATTCTATTTAAAAATACACTAAATGTTCCAAATATTGACATTCCTAAAATATCTAGTCCACTAAAAAATAAAAAAATAAATATTGCTTTACATATACTTTTCTTTTCTTTTAGTCTTAATATTTTAATTAACCATAAAACAGCTAATAATACTCCAATAGAATTCCATATAAGCAACGCTATATTACCTATATAAAAAGAATATTCTATTGCTGTATAATTTATAATTTTAGTTATTGTATTAGGAATCAATTTATTTATAATATTTGCTATAAAAACAATTGATTTTCCAATAATACTTGGTACCATCCATTGCCCAATATAATATGTAAGTGCAGAATTGGATTGTTCGTAATATACTGGCCAATCTAATTTTATTAGGTCTCTAAAAATAGCATTTCTTGCATCCCAATCTGGACTTTGATAAAATACTCCTCCATGTCCTGCTGTTATACATATTAGTACTACAAATAACAAAATTGGTAATATATATTTTGAATTTATTATTTCTGTATTCTCTTTTGATTTATTATATAATAATTTTAAAATTACTAATAAACATATTGTTATTGGTATAGAAAATACAATTTTTATCCACCCCATAATGAATATTATTACAGGTATTATTAAATATAAATATGAAATTAATTTTAATTTTCTATCTGTCATTTATGCAACCTCAATATATTTATAATTCATTCAATTGCAAACATTATATAAAGAAAATATCCTTTTGTAAATAGCAAAAGGATACAATTTGACATTTGTTCAGTTCATTTTTATACAAAAAAGAAATACAGTAAACTGCATTTCTTTTTTAACTTATTTTGAATTGTATTATTGTTATTCATCAGCGTGAACATTACCTGCAAAGTTTCTAACAATACTTATGATACCTGTAGCAGCAAATAATACAACTGCACCAACTATATATACTACAGCATGTTTTTTAATTTCAGCTTTATCGCTAGGAGCTGCTGAAATATATTTAATAGCTAAAATTATTAACATAATTACAGCTACACCAGAACCAACAACTTGTACAACTGTTAAAAGTGAACCAATAATTCTATTAACACTTGCAGCTGCTCCTGAATTATCTACTGCACCATTTTTTACATAGTCTTCATTGATTTGATTGAAAGAAACTGATTGTGCTGCAAATACAGTTGAATTAAGTATTGTTACTGTCATAATTGCGATTAAAAGTAATGCAACTACTTTTATTACATTTCTTTTCATAATAAAATCCTCCTTTTATTTACCATACTTAAATATATTATATACTTTTTTTAGTTTTTTTTCAACATTTTTTAGTATATTTTATCAATTAAATTAATATTAACATATATTTTTTCCTTTGTAAACACTTTTTGTTTTATTTTGTTATTCAAAATTTTTCGAATTAAGTCTTTATTTTTGATAATCACTCTTTTTATTTTATATCCATATTTTTTAATTATTTTATATTTTTTGAATTATATAATCATTTACTTCTAAAAATATAGATGATATAATTTTACAAAATATACTATAAAAAGGAGGATGTTAGTTTTACTAACAAATGTTTATGAAAAATTTCTCAAAAAAAACACTTATCGTTTTTTCAATAATTATTGCAATTTTTATAATTGGAATAGTACCAAAAGAATTTCAAAATGATACTTTTTTTAACATATCAATTGGAAAATATATATTAGAAAATGGAATTGACATGCAAGAGCATTGGGCATTTACAGAAGGATTGACTTATACTTTTTCTCATTGGGCTTTCGATATTCTAACTTATTTAATTTATAATGTATTTAATTTTACAGGAATTTACAATTTTACAATAATTCTGTCTATTTTAACTTATATTACCTTATTTTACTGTTTGTATAAAAGAAGTAATAAACCATTAATTTCATTAGTATTAGTTTTATTATTTTCATATTATTTAAGAAATTCTCTTACAGCGCGTTCACAAATAATTTCTTTCATTTGCTTTATTATTGAAATATATTGTATTGAACAATTTATAGATACTAATAAAAAAAGATACGCTATTATATTATTAATTCTATCAATATTAATTGCTAATTTTCATGCTGCGACTTGGCCATTGTTCTTAATACTATTTATGCCTTATTTAGGTGCGGCATTTTTTAACTTCTTTAGTCCAAAAAACCTTTTTAAAAAATTTATAAAACGTGATGAAGAGAAATTAAAAAATTTGCCTAAAGATTCTAAAAAATATAATTACTATAAACAAGATCTTGAAATTTATACTAGACTTCAAAAAAAGGAAGAAAATAAGAAAAGTTTAAAAATTGTAATAAAAGAAATCTATAATACTCAAAATTTAGTTATTCTTTTAATAATTATTGCTTTTTCAGGTTTACTAACACCAATACATGGAACACCCTATACTTATATAATAAAATCTATGATTGGATACAGTAATTTTGAAGATGTTAAATCAATGGCATATATCGCAGAAATGCAGCCCATAGTTCCTATAGCTCATGAATCTATGATATTTTTCGCTCTTATATTTTTAGCATTTTTAATCTTTTTTCCTACAAAGATTAAACTTGAACATCTTTTTCTCTTTTTAGGTTTACTATACATGACTTTATCTAGTGTAAGATATTTATATCTTCTTGTACCTTTAGGATGTTATATATTATGTGATCTAATTTCACAAACTTCAGATATATATTTAGAAAAAGAAATGCCTATATTAGAAAAAATACTTGTTCATCCTATTTCAATAATAATTTGTACTATTATCACTTGTATTTTTACAGCACATAACCTAAAATCTACCGAAGACATTAAACTTGTTAATGAAGAATTATATCCTACTAATGCTGTTAACTATATAAAAGAAAATTTAGATTATAAAAATATACGAATTTATAATTCTTATGATTTTGGAAGCTATTTAATGCTTAATGATATACCTGTTTTTATCGATTCTAGACTAGATGTCTATTGCAGTGAATTTAATAATACTGATATTTTTTATGATTTTATAAATGTATGTAATGGAAATGTTCATTATGATGAAATATTTGAAAAATATAATTTTACTCATATTTTATTATATGATGATGAAATAATTAATATATATATCAAAAAAGATTCTAATTATAATTTAATTTATGAAGATGATAATTTTTCATTATATGAGAGAAAATCACATTCTTAATTTATAGAATAAAAGAGCCACTTTTAATACTCTCAGACATTTTAAATATATTTAAGTGTTTCGTATTTGTTCATGCGCTAAAATTATAAAATCATTTTGTGTGCAATACTTTCTGAAATATTTCTATAATAAGAATTGCTTAACGATTTTCCATAATATAAGCAAAACTACCAAACTTTTTTAAAATTTGGTAGTTTTTATATGTATAAGGATTTTATTATTGTTTTAGTTTTTCTTTCCATTCATCTTCTTTAAAACCAACTAAAACCTTATTTCTTTTTACAAGTATTGGCCTTTTTATTAACATTCCATTACTAGCAAGTAATCTTATTTTTTCTTCATCAGAAGATTTTTTTAATTCTTCTTTTAAATTCATACTTCTATATAACATTCCACTGCTATTAAAAAATTTACTAACAGGCAATCCACTATTTTCAATAATTTCTTTTAATTCCTCATAAGTTGGTGTTTCTGTAACAATATGTCTTTCTGTATATTTTATTTCATTTTCATCTAAAAATTTTTTTGCTTTTTGACATGTAGAACATTTTGGATAATTTATAAATACATATTTCATTATAAGTACTCTCCTATTTTTAATATTGGTTTTATTATGTTTATTAAACGCTTTATAATTGTATCACATATTTATGTAAATTTCTACATTTTTTGCTAAATTTGTAAAATTTGATTTTTTATGTATTTTTTCACAACATATTAACAAATACTATTGCTAAATACAAATTCATTTACTGCATCTTAAATTATTTAATATGTTTTCCCTAGTTTTATAACAATATGTGGATATATTAATTCAAATATTTTATATATTTTTTATTTTACTATTCATATTTCAGATTAAAAAACCAAAAAATGTTCATAATACTAATAATTGGAGGTAATTTATGAGCTCATATTGGTTAAATTCAGTAAAAGACAAACCATCTTTTACTACATTAAATAAAAATATATCAACTGATGTTTGTATTGTTGGAGCTGGAATTTTCGGTTTAACTTGTGGTTACTATTTATCAAAGCAAGGTTTTAAAGTAGTAATTTTAGACAAAAATGATATTTGTCAAAAGGTCTCTGGTCATACTACTGCCAAAATAACTAGTCAGCATAATCTAATTTACAAATATTTAGTAGATTCGCTTGGAATTAAATATGCAAAGCAATATCTGGATGCCAATCAAGAAGCTATTTCTAATATAAAAAATATTATTGATAATGAAAATATTGATTGTGATTTTGAAATTCAAGATAGCTATATTTATACAACTAATGAAAATGAAGTTAATGAAATACAACTCGAGAATAAAACTGTAAATACTCTTGGTTTAAATAGTGAATTTGTTACAACTTCTGCCCTTCCTTTTAAAATTAAGGGTGCTATCAAATTTCCTAATCAAGCACAATTTAATCCGTTGAAATATGCTGTTGGACTAGCAAATGCAATAACTAAAAATTCTGGAGAAATTTATACTAATACAGCAGTTTATGATATAAAAAAAAATGGACACGAATTTTTAACACACACACAAGATAATTGTATATCTTCGAAATATATCATTCTTGCATCACATTATCCTTTTATTAATGCTCCTGGATATTATTTTTTGAAGATGTATCAGTCAACTTCATATTTAATTGCTGTTGATATTGGAGATAAAACTTTTAATGGAATGTATATTAATCCCCAGTCTCCTATTTTTTCATATAGATTTGCTAATTATAATGACAAAAAAGTTTTATTAGTTGGAGGAGCGGATCATAAAACTGGAAGTAAAATTGATTTATCTAATGCATATTCAATATTAGAAAATGAAGTTAAAAAATTTTATCCAAAAAGTACTGTACTTTATAGATGGAACACACAAGATTGCATAACACTAGATAAAATTCCTTATATAGGTGAATTTTCAAATTTAATGTCTAATATGTATATTGGTACTGGTTTTAATAAATGGGGAATGACTTCTTCAAATGTAGCTGCAAATATTATTGTAGATAATATTTCTGGAAAGACAAACAAATTTGAAGATGTATTTAAGTCTACTAGATTTCATCCTATAAAAAATAGTGAAGAATTTGGTAATATGATAAAAGAAACAACAAATTCTCTTATTATTAATAAATTTAAAGTTCCTCAACAACGTTTAAAAAGCATACAACATGATAGTGGCGTTGTTTTAGAAATTGATAATGAAAAAATAGGAATTTACAAAGATAAAGATGGCAAATTATTTGCTGTAAAGCCCATTTGTACACATCTAGGTTGTCTTTTAAGCTGGAATAATATTGATAAAACTTGGGATTGCCCTTGTCATGGTTCTAGATTTGATTATATGGGTAAAAATCTTTATAATCCTGCTATTAAAGATTTAGAAATTATAGAAATTGATTGTACTAATTAACATATTTATATTAATTTAAAATAAACAAAGAGCCACGTTTAACATCATGTGACTTTTTAGCTAATTTTTTCTATGTATAACTTATCTGTAATTTACTTTGCTTCATACAGCTAAGAAATATGCAATATTTGCCGAATGACTTCTATAATAGGAATTTCAAATAAATTTCCTATTATAAATCAAAAGAAGATTCACATATTATGAATCTTCTTTTATATTATAAATATTTACATATTTAATTTTTATTTAAGTCTTCTACCTCTTCTTTTATTATTTTGTTTTTTTGATGAGTTATTTTGTATTATGATTTGGCAAAGATTTAATGTTATTATTATTAAAATTGTTTCTATTGATATAGTAAAAATTGTATCTCCAGTTTTTGGTGTTGAGTTTCCAGTTGATGAATTATATTTACCACTATTATTACTATTGTTAGAATTATTAGTAAAGTTATTATTATTATTACTATTTCCATTGTTGTTATTATTAGCATTATTATTATTGTTAGTATCATTGTTACTATTATAATTGTTATTATCTGCAATGCTTCCATTATTACCACTTCCTGATGGCTCTTGTGGCTCATTAGGAGTAATTGGTTTTATTGCTTCATAATAATATTTTACAACTATATTTGTGTTTCCAAGTATTCCTTCCTTATTTGTTGGAATTTTATTTTCTAATAACTTATATCCTTCAATTTCTTTGCTTTCGGTATAATATCTTTCTCCTTCATGTCCTACTATTATTATATCTTCTTGTATTTTCTTTCCTGTTTTTAATTCTATGTATTCTATACTTACTTCTACTTTTCTTATATAATAATATTTAATTTCTATCTTTTCTATTGTCATTTTTCCTTCTGCATTTTCTGGAAGTTTATCTTCTACTAAGTCATATCCTTTGAATTCTTTTGCTTTTGTACTATATTCATCACCTTCATAACCTTGATACTTTGTTTCTCTTTCAATTAGTTGTCCTGTTATTATATCTATATGTTTTTCTACTACTCCACCTGATTTATGTAGATAATAATATGTAACAATTATTTCTGTTTCTACTATTCCGTCTTCATCTTCTGTTACTTTCATAGTACCTTTTGCATTCTCTGGAATCTCTTCTTTTACTAGCTCATATCCTTCGAATTTCTTTTCTTCTGTATAATAGTAATCATCTTCATGACCATAGATATATTCTGTAGAAGAATCTCCTGTATTTTCTAATATACTTTTTCCAGTAAATTTATCAATATATTCTACTTTTACACTAGTTTTTCTAATATAATAATATTTTACTTCTATTGGCTCTACTGTCATCATTCCATTAGCATTTTCAGGAATCTCCTCTTGAACTAAATCGTATCCTTCAAAAACTTTTTCTTTTATACTATAATTATCTTCTTCATGTCCTTCATGTCTTGTTTCTGGTTCTAATTGTTTTCCTGTTTTTACATCTATATGTTTTTCTACTACTTCTGCTTTATGAATATAATAGTATTTTACTTCTATTACTTCTACTGACATTACACCTTCACTATTTTCTGGTAGTTTTTCTTCAACAAGGTCATATCCTTCAAATTCTTTTGGTGATGTTTTATAAGTAGTTCCTTCATTTCCTTCATATTTTGTTTCAGGTTCTAATAATTCTCCTGTTTTTATATCTATATGTTTTTCTATTACACCATCAGATATCTTTTCATAATAATAACTTAATATTATTTCTTCCTCTGTTAATATTATTGTGTCATATTCTAATGGTTCAACTAAAACATATCCTTCAAAGTCTTGTGATTTAGCTGTATATTCTTCTCCTACTATTCCATTATATTCTACTGAATCTATTGTTTCTTGCGTGTTTTTATCTATATAATTTACTGTTACTTTTGCATTTTTGGCATATACATATACTTTTTCTTGTATTTCTTCTGTATATGTTCCTGTCATAAGTTCTGGTCTTTCTACTATTGTATATCCTGGAATTTCTTTTTCATCTAGCTTCACATCAAATTGATCAAATACTTTTCCTGTTTTAACAATTTTATCTGAAATTTCTTCTTTTGTGTCTCTATCAATATATTTTACTTCTACTTGTGCATTTTTTCTTATATAATAAACTTTTATTATTGTTCCTGTTTTTACCTCATTTGGCAATTCAGATATTTCTGTTTTTACTTCTTCAGAATCAATTATCTCTACTTGTTCTAATTTCTCAAGTATAGTGCTTTCATATTTATCAGTTATATTTATTTCTGTTTTGTTTACTGAAATAATATCTGGTAATAATTTTTGCACTCTTTTAGTTATTATTTCAGAATCTTCTTCTTTTTTAATTCCATCATAATAATATTCTACTGCATAATTTAATTCTTTTGTTTGTGATTCGTCTATTACATAATATACTTGTATTAAATTATTATTTGGATTTTCGCTTATTGTTAATGGTAGTCCTACTGTTCCATCTACTAATCCTTCTATTCCAGCTGTTTCTCCCTCTTCTGTTGTTTGTAATCTATATCCTGTTATTTTTTTATCTGTATATTCTTCTATTATGCTTCCATATTCTGCTGATTTTGTCTCTGTTTTACTGTTATCTATTTCTCCGTCATAATAGTATTCTACTTTATAATTAAAACTGTCTTTTACATAGTATACTTTGATTACATTATTTTCTGGATTTTCGCTTATTGTTAATGGTAGTCCTACCACTCCATCTACTAATCCTTCTATTCCTTCTGTTTCTCCTTCTTCTGTTGTTTGTAATCTATATCCTGTTATATTTTTATCTGTATATTCTTCTATTATGTCTCCATATTCTGCTGATTTTGTTTCTGTTTTACTATTGTCTATTTCTCCATCATAATAGTATTCTACTTTATAATTATAATTTTTTAATTTATATGTTACTTTAATTTCCTTATTTTCTGTAATATTCTCAAGTAATAAAGTATAAGCTCCAGTTTCACTCGCTTCAAAATCTTGTTCTTCATTATTTATCGTAATTGTATCAATTTCATAATTTGCATCTGGTGTTATAACAATATCTTTTGTACAATTATCACCATATTTTACTGTTTCATATACTTCATCTTCACTACCAGAAATACTTCCACCTTGTCCATTTACAAAAGTTTTTATTTCATAGCTTTCTCTTTCGTTTACTATTTCTAATAATGTTTTTTCTTCAATTGCTGTACTTAATTCGCTTTCTGTTACTTTTATATAAACTGCTGTCCCATTAGTTTGATTAGATTCTTTTTCTAATCCAACCATAGCATAACTACTTTCTCCTAAAACAGCTGAATCATAACAACAAGCTTCATGTCCAGTAAATCCAAATTCATTTGCCCATATTACTTTTCCTTCTGGAGAAATTCTTGTGGCTATTCCTCTCCAACTATTAGCATTTTCTGAAACTGGTTGAGTTTGTATATCATATCCTGAATCTGTATTCTTTCCTTGAATTGTAATATTTCCAGCATCTGAATCTCCAACTAAAAATACATCATTATTATTTGTTACTTCTAATTGATAAAAATGATCATTACCTACTCCACCTATAGTTCTAGCCCATTCTATTTTTAAATCTTTTGTTATTTTTAAAACATATCCATCTGTTCCACCATTTGATTCTATTTCTATAGGTACTCCTGAAACTGTATTTTCTTTTTCAAATATTTTTCTTCCAGAAAATACTCCTGTATAATATATTTCTCCATTTTTGCCTTCTTTTACATTATGTGCTTTATGCCAACTGTCATATCCACTTTCTGCTTTTGTGTCTAAAAAGCCTTTAACTCCTAATGTATTTTTATCTACTAATAAAAGTACATATTCACTATTTCCTATATTCGTATTTCCACCTGGTCTATCAGTAATTTCTTGTGACCCTACATATGCACTTATTACATATCCATTTTCTGTATCTATAATTGAGTATGCATATTCATTTCCTGTTCCTGATATAGAACAATCTCCATTTCCATATTGTCCACCATCATTTATTTCATTTAAATTTGAATCAAATTTATCTATATATATTTTTCTATTTCCGTTTTCATAATCACCTATTAAAATATAATTGCCATCTGAATCTATAGTAAAATCCTTATAATTTGTATTATTATTTATAGAAAATCCTTCTAATCTATTCCCATCATTATCATATTTTACTATTTTATGTTGATACAGACATACAAATCCCTCTTCAATAAATTTTAATTGTCTTATAGAACCATCAGATCCTTCTAACTCACTTATTGTTTTTGTCCACACTATTGTATTATCTGCATTAATAAATGATACATATCCTTTATAATAATATATACTACATCCATCATCTCTTCCTTCAATACAATATTGATCTGGATATGATTCTGCATCTGTTTGTTCAGTGTATAATGGTTCATTTGCTAAAGCTAAAATTATATTTTTTCTATTATTGTTTACACCAATACTCCAAATCTTATTTGATTTATTAACTAAATGCCCTGTTGAAGTTGTTATTTGTTCTATTTCATAAAATCCATCTTTTAAATTTACACTAATAGTTCCTGTTTCATCTGTTTCAAAAACTCTACAATTTTCTCCATTTATAGTTTCTTCTGTTCCTAAAACATTTCCTTCTTCATCTGTGGCTACAGAATAAGTTTTATCTGTTCCTTCTAATATTATTTCTTTTATAGAAAATTTAGAGTTTTGAATCAACTTATTATTATCAGATTTTAATATTATTTTAACTGGCTCTTTTTCAATATAGTATACTTTTATAATATTATTAGCTAAATTATCACTTATTAATAATGGGAAATTTTCTGTTTTATCTAATTTATATCCAACAATTCTTTTATCTGGATATTCTTTTATAAAACTATTATATGAAACTGGTATTGTTTCTGTTTTTTCACTATCTAACTCTCCATTATAATAGTATTCTATCTTATAATTATATTTTTTTAGTTCATAAGTTACTTGAATTTCTTTATTTTCTGTAACATTTTGAATATTTAAAGTATAACTTCCATTTGCATTTACTTCAAATTCTTGTTCTTCACCATTTATTGTTATTTTTGTAATCTTATAATATGAGTTTGGAGTCATAACTATTTCTTTTGTAGTATTTTCTCCATGTTTTACTGTTTCATATACTTTCTGATCACTTCCTGAAATACTTCCCCCTTCTCCATTTACAGAGGTTTTTATTGTATAAGTTTTTCTTTCATTTATTATCTCCAATGAAGTTTTATTTTCACAAGTTGGAATTTTTTCATCTTCATTTACTTTTATATATGATGCTTTTCCTCCAGAATTTTCTTCATGTCCAACAATCATATAATTATTATTATCTAAACAGCTTACATTATATAA
>OFGE01000288.1_pt1 | contig 57486 bp, 48 predicted proteins | sample 1521681 | NCBI WGS metagenome assembly OFGE01 (sample SAMEA3504093, study PRJEB24116) | mouse gut metagenome | biome: mouse gut; feature: mouse-associated habitat; material: faeces | place: Denmark | collected 2011 | reverse complement strand
ACATATCATTTGAGCAGTATAGCGGAAGAAAAAGCAGTCATTGTGTATATGGCACTAGTTAAGAGATATAAAGATAATCGGGATGCTATAAAGTTTGGTATATTTTCTAATCAATGGGATGTTTTGTTTAGTTGTGATAAATACGGAAAAACCAGAGATATGAAAATTAATGCTTTTAAATATGTAAAAGATACATTTGATAATGAATCTTTGGAAGAAATTCAGAAATACCGTGATACATTGTCTATTTATGATGGTTATGATGTGCCAAACGAGATAAAACAACTTGCACATGAGAAAGGAGTAATAATTGCACTTGCGGAGAATAGAAACAAGCATTTAAGCGGTTTTGATATTCTTATAAGGCAAGGAAAAAATCAAACATTTAGATTTCCTAATGTTATTCCATTTGGATTAAATGAAAATGCCGTGAAAAATCTTTTGCTTGGATTGCCTACAAAAAAAGAATTGCAAGAAGAATTTTGTGAAGATATTTTGAATGATAATGTTAAATTTTTTTTGAAATATGAAAATAATTTGCCCGTAGGTTTTGCACAAGTAAATTTAAGATTTGATTATGTGGAAGGAAGTGCAACAAGTCCAGTAGGATACCTTGAAGGGATATGGATACAAGAAAGTTTTCGCAGGAAAGGATATGCTAAAGAGTTGTTGCAAGAATGTGAAAAATGGGCAAAAAGTAAAAATTGTAAGGAATTTGCAAGCGATTGCGAATTGAGTAACAAAAATAGTCACAATTTTCATAAAGCAATGAATTTTAAAGAGGCAAACAAGATTATTTGTTTTATTAAAAATATATAAGTTAATTTGAATATTTTCTGAAAAGTCAAATAATAAAAGGAGTGTATTATGCTTAACAAAAAAGAAAAAGCTGTTATGAAATCAATATACTATAATTCTGTGGACAAAAACGGCGTTTGTCTGTTGCGTCCTATTGAAGTGCTAAATGATATTTCTCCTAAAATTGAAATAAAGGGCAATGACCTAAACAAAATTATTCGTGATTTGGAGCTTGACGATTATTATGAATTGGTTGAGTCCAAAAGAAAAGGGGAGACAGTTTGGTGCTTTACATTGCATCAAAAAGGACACGCTTTTTATCGTGAAATTTTGAATGAAAAACGCTGGGTATACTTTAAAATTTCAATGTCAGTTGCTCTTGCAATAGGTGTGTTTTTCCTAAAATTGATTTTGGATGCAATTGCAGGTAGATAATTTTTTGAAAATATTTGTGATTTATCAGTTAAATTAGTACATATTATGCTTGATTTGGCATTGAAAAATTGAGGGATGAATGAATAAAGATTACATACAAAAAACGCTTACTATTGTCAGTTTTGTTTTGCCTACTATACTTTTTGGAATATGTTTGTTTTCCACATTCTTTTTGGCAGATAACATTGCAGCTCATTTTGACAGCAACAACAATGTGACTCGTGTAGGCGAACAATACGAATTGCTTATTTTAGGCTTTGTTTATTATTTGTTGCCAATAGTTTTTGCATCTATTTTTGCACATGTAAATACTTTTTCAACAAAAGTTTTTGGACTTGTAGTCAGCATTTTCATTTCGCTTGTGCTTTTTGGAGTGACAATAAACATTTTGGTTTTGACATTTGCAAACAGTGCAAAATCTTCAGTAAGCAGTGGGCTTTGGGTGTCATTTGCACTTAGTATTATTGGCTTTGCAAGTGTATTGGCATCGCATATTTTGTTGTTTGTGCGCAAAAATTTGTTTTTCAGAAAACGCCATTCTATTTTTATCAAACATTGCAATTTCAACAAAATGAATGTTATCATTTCAGTATTTTTGTTTATGTTTGGCATAAGCGTTTGCATAGGCTGCTCCGTGCTTAAAAGCTTATATTCATTAATTGTGTTTTTTACAAGTCTTTTTGTGTTTGGTGCAATTTGCTTTTTTGCAATAATAAAACTTGCAAAAAAATGCACCCGAATAGTTGAATTGCAAGGCAAGGAAAAATGCAATGTGTCATGTGATTGTGGAGACTGATAATAGGGCATAATTGCTAAGTGTTACAAGAAAAAACAAAAATAGTATCGATTTTTGATTGCTTTTTGATAATTTTGATGTTTAAATGATTTGCAATGATTGTGTTAATTTGAAGACAATTGATATAATTGTTTAAGTGAAATTAGTTTGTATTTTGGTATTAGACTATGGATAAATTTGAGTTGGTAAGTAAGTATAAACCTTGTGGAGATCAACCACAGGCAATAGAATCTTTGGCTAATGGTGTGTTGGACGGACTTAAAACGCAAGTTTTGCTTGGCGTGACAGGTTCTGGAAAAACTTTTACAATGGCAAATGTCATTGAAAAAGTTAACAAGCCCACCATTGTTATCGCACACAACAAAACTCTCGCTGCTCAGCTTTGCAATGAGTTGCGTGAGTTTTTTCCTCACAACAGAGTGGAATATTTTGTGTCTTATTATGATTACTATCAACCTGAGGCTTACATCCCTCGTTCGGATACTTACATTGAAAAGGAATTGCAAATTAATGACGAAATAGACAAGCTTAGACACTCTGCAACAAGCAGTTTGTCAGAGAGGCGTGATGTTATTGTTGTGTGCTCGGTATCTTGCATTTATGGCTTGGGTGCACCACTTGAGTATTACAATATGGCAATATCTTTGCGCCCAGGAATGGAACTTGACAGAGATGAATTTATTAGGCGTTTGGTGGAAATTCAATATAAGCGTTCGGATATTGATTTTACTCGTTCAACTTTTAGGGTTCGTGGCGATATTGTTGAAGTTATGCGTGCAGATAACAATGACAAAGGACTTAGAATTGAATTTTTCGGAGACGAAATTGACAAAATAAGCGAGTTTGATTTGATTACATCAAGGGCAATAAACACATTGGAACACGCAAATATCTTTCCTGCAAGCCACTATGTTGTAAACAGCGAGAGTATGCAAAAAGCACTTGACCAAATTGCAAAAGATATGGTGGCGCAAGTCAAATATTTTGAGGAAAACGGCAAGCTTATTGAGGCTCAAAGAATAAAAGAAAGAGTAAGCTATGATTTGGAAATGATGAGGGAAATGGGCTATTGCAATGGCATTGAAAACTATTCCCGTTACTTTGATGGCAGATTGCCAGGTCAAATGCCTTACACATTGCTTGACTTTTTTGGTAAAGATTATCTTATGTTTGTGGATGAGTCGCACATCACTTTGCCACAGCTTAGGGCTATGTTTAACGGCGATAAGGCAAGAAAAACAAATCTTGTGCAGTATGGATTCAGACTTCCTTCGGCTTTTGACAACAGACCATTAGCTTTTGAGGAGTTTAACAGCAAAATCAGCCAAATTATTTGTGTTTCAGCAACTCCTGCCGATTACGAACTTAATCTTTCGGACAATACAGCAGAACAGCTTATCCGTCCAACAGGACTTTTGGACCCTAAGGTTGAAGTGCGTCCGATTGATGGGCAAATTGACGATTTGCTTTCTGAAATCAACAATGTTGTGAGCACAGGACACAGAGTTTTGGTTACTACGCTTACAAAAAAGATGAGTGAATCGCTCACAAATTATTTGAAAGAGCACAATGTCCGTGTGAATTATATGCATTCGGAAATTGATGCTTTGGAAAGAATTGAGATAATCGGTGGACTTAGACGAGGAGAATTTGATGTGCTTGTTGGCATAAACTTGCTTAGGGAAGGCTTGGATATCCCAGAGGTGCAATTGGTTGCAATATTGGATGCAGATAAGGAAGGTTTTTTGCGTTCGGAAACATCGCTTGTGCAAACAATAGGCAGAGCGGCAAGAAACAGCGAGGGCAGAGTTATTATGTATGCTGACAATATCACTGATAGTATGAAAGCTGCAATAAGCGAAACAAATCGCCGTCGTGAAGTTCAAAACCAATATAACATCGAGCATAATATTGTGCCAAAAACTATTGTTAAAGATGTTGTTAATACTTTGGAAATTACAAAGAAAATTGACAGCAAAAATGATAAAAACCTTACGAAAACCGATATATATCGTGAAATTGACATCCTTAAAAGCAGAATGGCAATTGCAAGCAGCAAGCTTGATTTTGAGTCTGCAATTTCCTATCGTGAGGCTATCAGTGAGTTGAAAAAGAAATTAAAGGATTTGTAAAAACATTTTAAATTTTTTGATTGTTAGGGATAAATTCTTGTATGTTTTTAATCAAAATATAGTATGCAGTTATTCCTTAATAATTCACAAAACAGTTGCTTTGTGGAGACACAATGAATGTGGTATATTCACAAGATTGATATAATTACTTTAATGGTAATTTAAAATTGTGGAAATTGAAAATAAATTTATCAAAACATACTAATTAGAGAAAAATAAAAATGGTGAGTTATGAAAGACGAAATTATTGTTAGAGGTGCAAGAGAAAACAACTTAAAAAATATTAATGTGACTATTCCAAGGGATAAGTTGGTTGTGTTTACTGGACTTTCTGGGTCAGGTAAATCTTCACTTGCTTTTGATACAATTTTTGCAGAAGGTCAAAGAAGATATATTGAAAGTTTGTCTTCTTATGCAAGAATGTTTTTGGGACAAATGGATAAGCCAGATGTGGATAGTATTGATGGAATTTCTCCAGCAATTTCCATTGACCAAAAAACAACATCACACAATCCAAGGTCAACTGTTGGTACTGTGACAGAAATTTATGACTATTTGAGGCTTTTGTATGCAAGAATTGGTATTCCTCATTGCCCTAAGTGTGGGAAGGAAATAAAACATCAAACAGTGGATCAAATTGTTGACAAAATCATTGCATATGGCGACAAAACAAAGGTTATTATTGTTGCACCTGTTGTGCGTGGCAGAAAAGGCGAGTACACAAAGCAACTTGAGGGTTACAGAAAAAGTGGTTATATGCGTGTTCAGATTGACGGAATCGACTATTCTTTGGATCAAGATGATGTGATTTTGGAAAAAAATGTTAAACACACAATCAATGTGGTTATTGATAGGTTGGTTATCAAGGAAGGTATTTCAAAAAGACTTGCCGATAGCGTGGAAAATGCTTTGAAATTGGCAAACGGCTTGGTTGAGGTTCAAAGTGAAGGCAACAGCCAGTTGTTTTCTATCAATTATGCGTGCCCTGATTGCGATATTAGCATTGAGGAACTTGCACCAAGAATGTTCAGCTTTAACAACCCTTTTGGAGCGTGTCCAAAATGTCACGGATTGGGATTTAACAATGTTATTGATGTAAATAAGCTTGTAAAAGACTGGAACAAATCGCTTAAAGACGGAGCGATTGAAGTTTCGGGGTGGAACCTTGACACAAGCAGAATTTCAAGCAGTGTGCTTAAAGTTGTAGCAAAAGAAAATGGCTTTGATTTGGATACTCCACTTAAGGATTTGCCAAAAAAAGCTATCGATTTACTTATGTATGGCGACAATAAGGAATATAAAGTTAATTACGCATCCTCTTCTTTCAGTGGTGCCTATAAAATGAAATTTGAAGGTGTTGCAAGCAATTTGGAGAGGAGATATAACGAAACAAATTCAGATTTTGTAAAAGCAGAAATTGAAAAATATATGACACAAGAGCCTTGTGATTTGTGCAAGGGAAAAAGACTTAAAAAAGAGGCTTTGTCAGTTACAGTTGGTGGTTTAAATATTGCAGAATTGTGTGATTTGCCAATTGTTAAAGCAAAAGAGTTTTTTGCAAATTTGACACTTACAAACACTGAAATGCAAATTGCAAAACAGATTTTGACAGAGATTAATTCAAGACTAAATTTCCTTTGCAATGTTGGATTGACTTATCTTACATTGTCAAGGTCAGCAGGCACATTGTCAGGTGGCGAGGCACAAAGAATAAGGCTTGCCACTCAAATTGGCAGTGGTTTGACTGGTGTGCTTTATATTTTGGACGAGCCAAGCATTGGTTTGCATCAAAGAGACAATGAAAAGTTGCTTAAAACATTGCAATCGCTTAGGGATTTGGGCAACTCACTTATTGTGGTTGAGCACGACGAGGACACAATGATGCTTGCGGACTACATTGTGGATATCGGGCCAAAAGCAGGAATCCATGGAGGCGAGGTTGTTTGCTGTGGCACTCCTCAGCAGGTTATGGATTGTGAGAAGTCTTTGACAGGACAATATATGAGTGGAAAGAGGAAAATTGAGGTGCCAAAAACACGCAGAAAAGGCAATGGACTTTTCATTGAGGTTAAAGGTGCAAAGCAAAACAATTTGAAAAATGTTTGTGTGAAAATTCCACTTGGGAAATTCAATGTTGTGACTGGTGTTTCTGGCAGTGGTAAATCAAGTTTGGTAAATGGCATTATTTATCCTGTTTTGCAAGCAAAACTTAATGGTGCAAGACAAAAATTTGCAAATTGTGAAGGTATTGAGGGAATTGATAATTTGGATAAGGTTATTTGCATTGACCAATCTCCAATTGGCAGAACACCTCGTTCAAATCCAGCGACTTATACTGGTGTTTTCTCTGCAATAAGGGAATTGTTTGCATCCACACCAGAGGCAAAGGCAAGAGGTTACAAGTCAGGCAGATTCAGCTTTAATGTGGCAGGTGGCAGATGTGAAAATTGTGCTGGCGACGGAATTATTAAAATTGAAATGCACTTTTTGTCAGATGTTTATGTGCCTTGTGAAGTTTGTGGTGGCAAGCGTTATAATAGGGAGACTTTGCAAGTTACTTACAAAGGTAAATCAATTTATGATGTTTTGGAAATGACTGTGGATGAGGCATGTGTTTTCTTTGAAAATTTGCCTTCAATTTACAAAAAAATTAAAACTTTGCAGGATGTTGGTCTTGGTTATATCAAATTAGGGCAATCTGCAACAACTTTGTCAGGTGGAGAGGCTCAAAGGGTTAAACTTGCAACAGAGCTTGCAAAGCGTAGCACAGGCAAAACAATTTATATCCTAGATGAGCCAACAACTGGATTGCACACACACGATGTCAAAAAACTTATTGCCATATTGGATAGACTTTGCGATTTGGGCAACACTGTTTTGGTTATCGAGCATAATTTGGATGTGATTAAGGTTGCAGACAATATCATTGATTTAGGACCTGAAGGTGGCGATGATGGAGGAAGAATTTTGATTACTGGAACACCAGAACAAGTTGCAAAATTTGAAGGTAGCTATACAGGTAGATTCTTAAAAGACAAATTGAAAGATTAGTTAGCAAATATATTTCAAAAGAAAATTTTAGCAAAAACTTAGACTAATATAATTTAAAATGATATTTATTTATCGCATATAACATTATGTTTTGCCTTAAATTTTGCATAACAAAAAGTTAAAAATGACTGCAAACGCAGTCATTTTTTTATGCAGTTGTGTTTTTTAGTTTATTTGTATCATAAAAAATGTTCAGCTACAATTTTTGTGAAAAATGGAGTGTGTGAGTTAAAAACAAATAGTTTTACGATTTAAAGTGGTGGGAACAAGTAGAAAATATTTTATGTGATTGTTAAAAAAAATAGCATTTGTATTCCTTAAAATTACAAAATTATTTTTAATTTTTCATTATTGTAAATTATTTTTCGGGTAGTGGTGCAGTGATATAAAATCATATCTGCAAATGCTCATTTAATAATTTGTTTTTTATGCAAAAAATTGAATTTTTCTGTCAAAAATCGGGGTTAATTTGTATTAATCCCGATTTGTTTATATGAATATATCACAATATGATTTAATGCAGATATCTGCAAATCAGCATATGATAATATATTGCAATGAGTTTGTGGCTTTTTGTCATTTAAGTTGTAACTTTCATTGCGTTGATTTTAAAAAATGTTTTTAGGTGCATATTTCAAAAGTCCTAATCTTGTTTTTGCATCTTGTTGAAGAGAAATGCTAATTGACAGGGCATCTTGATAATTTTCTGCGTAAATTGCACCATATAAAGTGGATAGATTTGTCATAAAGTCTTTTATTTCATTATGAGGACAAGTCAACTCTAAAATTTCGCGTCTTTTATGCCACCATTCAATGCTTTCTTGTGAAACTTGTTTTGCTTTTTCGTAATCTTTGTTTTCCAAAAGCGATTGCACCTCTTCGCAACGCATACCTATGCCATTAAAAGAATTGTTGATATAAACTTCATTCAGCACACCAAAAGTCAAAATTAATACGATAACTACTATTGCTATGATAATTCTATTCATTCATTACCTCCTCGACATTTGTATTGATAGCAGTTTTTTTGATTGGTTGCAAAAATACATTTTTGTTGTTATCAACAGATGCTAAAAGCACATTTTTTTGTTTCAAGTCGTATTTTTTTAGCATTTTTTCAATAAATTCATTGCTGACTCCTGATAGCTGCATATTTTGAGAAAGCAGTTTTCCTTCGCAAATAAGCATATATGGTATGCCTTTTGGATCAGTTTGGATTCCCATGTCAGATGGGGTTAGTGGTGCATTTTCTGCTTTTGGCACAACTGTTAGGTCGCCGTTTGTTTCCACTATTGCAAATTGGACTTCAGCAGGAGAAAAATATCCCGCCCCTCGCAAAGATTCCAAAAGGTCATTTACTGTCATATCCAGTTTGTTAATTGCATCATAGTTTATACCGTTTGAGTCTATTACAATGATAGGTTTGCCATTTATCACACGCCTGAATTTGATTGAGTGCTTAATGATTTTGGTCAATATCAAATGAATCACAAACAATGTGAAAATTGGTATTAATCCAAAAAATACTGGCACGGTCGTGTCTGACATTGGTATGCAAGCAAGTTCTGCTGCCACCAGTGTAATCGCAAATTCAAAGGGTTGCAATTCCCCAAGTTGCTTTTTGCCCATAAGTCGCATTGCAAAAAGCAAACATAAATAAATAATTATTGCACGAGTAAATACTATTAACATATTTTTAGTATCTGAATTGATAGCTGTTTTATACGAAATAATATGTATTTTTTTGCAATTTTTTATGCTTGCTTTAAGCTAATTGATCTTTATTTTTTAATTTCTTTTTTTTGTGTTACATATTGCGATCTTTCGCTTATCAAATGCAATATAATAAAATTATTTTTAAAAATAAGAATATTTGATTAATGTTTTAGCGATATGCGTTTTTTATTATAAATTTATTTGTTACTGTTTTTTGATATTATAGCATTTCTATGTTTTTTTAACTTGATAACAATAGGAAGGGCAAACACTCCAAAAATTAAAGTTGATATTATTGAGGAAATGCATACTCTGCCAAAAATGTTAAGTTGCTGATAGCTCAGACCAATCAATTTTACCAAATATCCAACGCCTATGGAAATTGCAAGTGTAAGTCCACAAACAACAAGGTAACTAAGTGAAATATCCGTATATTTTTTAAGGTTGATTGTGTTGAATATCAATCCAATGCTGTGGTAGACAAGTAATGCAGCTGGATATGCATAAATACCAATTGCTTTTGCAAGTATCAACAAGGTCAAAATAAGTCCGATTGAGGAAATTATGCTTGAAATAAATGTTTTTTTCTCCCTGCCCAAAGTGTTAAGCAAGGATGCAGAAAGCTGATTGATAACAAGTGGCAGAATTATCATTGATGTGATAACAAGCATGTTTCCAGCTCTTTCGTCTGCATAAAACATAATGGAAATATCCTCGCCAGCACTGATAAAAATTGTCATAAGAAGCGCAGAAATCAATGCTGTAAAAATCATTGCGTTTTTGATTTTTCCATTTGCTGCTGTTTTGCCTTTTTTTGCAACTAAACTTGCAATTTCAGGTATCATAATCACCAAAAGTGAACCTATGATTGTGTTTGGTGCAAGGGCAATGGGCAAAACCATGCTGCTCATTCTTCCATAATCGGCTGTTGCCATATCCAAACTCATTCCTCCATGCACCAAAAGACTTGGCAACATAAGTGCAACAACCGAACTCATAAGCGAACCAATTATTCTTGTGGTTGTGATTGGAAGGGAAGAACTGGTAATTTCTCCACCATAATTTGGCTTTTTGATTTTGCCACCGAATGCAATGAACATTATAACAATAATAATCATACAAAAAACATCGCCAATTACATTTGCAAGTGCAAAAGCGTTGTATGGTTCTGTGCTGTAAAACTTTGTTAGCCAAATAATCAGCACCCCAACAAGCAAAAATGCCTCGTCAGCAAACTCTAGTAATGAGTAGGTTGTATATTTCTTTTTGCCCCAAAACCAAGCACGAAAAGTTGCATAAATTGCAGTTGAGATTAGCGTTGGCAACAAAATGCGAAAAACTTCACGACATTTTGGGTTGGAAAAAAGCAAATTCATTGAGCTTGGAACAAGATAAAAAAACAGGCATATTGCAGTGGAAATTCCAGCTGTAATCACCAATGTTGAAGTGAGCATACTGTTTGAATGGTCAAAGTCTCCCAGTGCATCATAATGTGCAATTTTTCTTGATAGCGTAACTGGAAATCCACTGGATGCAAAGCAAGCGAACATAACAAAAACAGAGCTTGCAATCGAATAAATTCCAATGTTAAGCGCACCGAAAATTCTAGTCAGATATATATGAAAAATAAAGGAAACTACGCGCGTTATTATGCTTATCGAAGTAACCTTGAAAAAAGATTTTACAAAATTATTAGCCATATTCCTCCGAAAAAAATATATTTATCCATATATCATATTGCAAAAAAAATCAAAATAGAATAGAAAGGAGGGAGGATAGTGCTATGCAATATATTCATAAAGTAAAAAAAGAGGAAAGTGTAAGGGATATTTGTGTCAAGTATTCTGTTTGCGAAGAGGAGCTTTTGAGCGCAAATAATCTTGCTGAAGAGGACATAAAGGAAGGTGTTTTGCTTTTTGTTAGTGTCCCTGACGGCAGAAGGTATGTGGTCAAGCCCTTTGACACCATCCGAAAAATAGCAGAAAAGTTTGAAGTAAGCGAGGCTGCTATATTGGAATTTAATAATATAAAACAAATATTTTTGGGACAGATAATTTATATCCCTTGATTGTATGTTTTTGTGTTTTATGCGACAACAATAAAAGCTTTTTGGTATATTGAGAATAGCTTGGTCATATGCTTTAGCGTGGAGGTTGATATGGAGAAAAAAATGAAATTTGGAAAAGAGGATTTGATTGATATTGTAAAAAGCAGTTTAATTGCTGTTGTCAGTTCTTTAGTTTTGATTTTACTTTTTGCAATAATAATAAAATTTAGTGGAATTGCTGACAATGTGATTCTTGCAATCAATATGGTAATCAAAAGCATTAGTATTGTACTTGGTATTTTGTTTGGAATAAAGCATGCCAGATTGGGTGCAATAAAAGGACTTTTCAGTGGACTTTTGTTTGTTATTGTTTCATATGTGCTTTTTTCAATAATCAATTTGGATGGAAAAATTGATTTGATGATGTTTGTTGACAGCCTTATTATTTTGGCAGAAAGTTTGATTTCTGGAATTATCGCGGTTAATATCAAAGATAAAAGGACAGGCAAAAGGTGAACTCAAGTTTGAAAAGGCTCTTGCGAGAGCAAATTTACTGGAAATTGGAAAAGTATAACGGCATTTGCGAAATAAGGTTTCGGCGTGGCAAAAATGTGGTTGTTTATACTTTGGGCGATAGGTTTGTTGTTGATTACATTTGCACAGCAGAAGATATAGAGTATGTTTTGAAAATTGCTACATCACGCTCACTTTATGCAGCAGAGGAGAGTATCAAACAAGGATACATAAGCTGTGAAGGTGGCATAAGAATTGGCATTGTGGGAGAAGCTGTTCTTGATAATGGCAAATTGCGAAGTGTAAAAAATATAAATTCAATAGTAATTCGAATTGCAAAATCAATTCAGAATCTGCCAGTGGAAGTGCTTCCGATAGTGGAAAATTTTGATAACACTTTGATAATTTCTCCACCATATCTTGGGAAAACAACAATTTTAAGAGAGATGACAAGAAGGCTTTCAAACAAAGGCAATGACATCCTTGTTATTGATGAGCGAAATGAACTTTCTGCAACAACTGATGGTGTGCAAAATTTGGATATGGGTGCAAACACGGATATTATGGTTGGAGTTCCAAAGCTCAATTGCTATGAAGGTGCTGTAAGAACAATGTCTCCAGATATTATTGTCACAGATGAAATTTTTGGTGGGGCAGAGGTAAGTTGTCTTTTGGATACTGCAAGATGTGGGGTTAAATTTATGGCAACTGCACACGGAAAAAATATTGACAAGTTTTTGCAAAATGAGTGCTATTCGCCATTGAAAAGTGTGGTTGCAAATTATTTGTTGCTTGGGGATAGTGTAGGGTGTGTCAAGGAGGTCAGGTGTAATTGTTTAAATTGATTTTGGGTGGGACAATTTGCATAGTAGTGTCTTTTATCGGACTGGTTATCAAAAGAAAATACAAGGTCAATGCAGATTTTATGACAGCATATGTTGATTTTGTTGGCTATGCAAAAACTGAAATATCCAACAACAAAACACCTGTTTTTACCATAATCGACAGCTATATTGCAAGAGAAAACAACATCTTTACAAAAGTGCTTGGAGTGATAAACAACAACCTCAAAAAAGATATTGTGGATAGCGAAAGTTACCCCAAAGAATGTGCTTTGGTGGACAAAAAAAGAATAAAAGCTTTGATATCCGATATTGAAAGCGTGGGAAAATATGACAGCGTAACAGAAATAAACAAACTTAAAAGCATTGAGGAACGCTCGCTTAAAGATGCGCAAAAGGCGACTGAAAAATATAAAAAAGATGGGGTTATGGCATTTAAATTGTCTGTTGCAATAGGCATTGCAATCATGATTATTTTGTGCTGAGTGTGTATGGGAATTGACATAGTTTTTAAGATTGCAGGTGTGGGGCTTATAACTTGGATAATCAATAGTGTGCTGAAAAAAGCCGATAAAGATGAAATTGCAACTTTTGTAACAATGGCTGGGCTTATTATTGTGCTTTCAATAATTTTGGATATGATAGGTGGTTTGTATAGCAGTATAAAATCACTTTTGCAGTTATATTGATGGATATTTTTAAAGTAATAGCAATAGGGTTGATTGGTGCAATAATTGTGGTTATGCTAAAAACGATAAAGTCGGATTTAAGCATAATGGCAACGCTTGCAACAGGAATAATAATTGTGATTATAACCCTGACATATATTGGCGATGTTATTATCGCGTTTAATCAAATAGTGGACAAGACTGGGCTTAACAGCAAACTTTTTTCCTCACTTTTAAAAATTGTGGGAATAGGATATCTGACGGAATATTCAAGCAGTATGTGCGAGGATATGGGTAGCCCAAGCCTTGGCAAAAAAATTCAATTTAGTGGGAAAATAGCTATATTTTTGATGGCTATCCCTGTGGTAACAGCATTGATAAACACAGTGGCAAATTTGTTAAAATGAGGAAAATATGCTTCAAAAATCGGTACTAAAAAGTAAAAAATACATATTCATAGCAATGCTTGCTGTATTGATTTTGCTTGCACTGGCATCAATGTTTTTTGCTGAAAATGTTTCTGCAACCACAGCTGCTGAGGAGGAAATTCAAAAAGAACTGGAGGATAATGTAAACAAAAATCTTGAGGATATTGATTTTTCTGAGCTTGTCCAGTTTGAAAAAAATTTGGGTGGGATGTCTTACGAAGGTGGCATAACAAAACTTATAAAGGATATTTTGTCAGGGGAATACAATGGTGGTTTTGAGGACACCTTCAATTTGATAATAAATATGCTTGGTGTGTCAATAAAAGGATTTTTGCCTTTGCTTGTAACTTTGATTGCAGTAAGTGTAATTTTTAGCATTGTAAATGGTTTAACATCTGGCTTTATGTCAAAGTCCACAACAGAAATAATCCATTTTGTGTGCTATTCTGCAATGATTGTAATTCTTATGACAGAGGTTACTTTTTTGATTTCAGACAGCGTAAAAGCAATAAAAAATATGTCTGTTTTTATGGAAATCATTTTTCCAATAATGCTCACTTTGGTAACTGCGCTTGGAGGGATTGCAACAACAGTAACTTACAGCCCTATGATGACAGTCTTATCTGTTGGTGTGGCAAAAATTATCAGTAGCATTGTTTTACCATGTTTTATTGCAACAATGGCACTTTCGATAGTTGGTTTTATCTCAAAAGATATCAAGCTTAACAAATTGACAAGTTTTTTTAAGTCTGCAGGCGAAATTATTATTGGTGTTGTTTTTGGATTGTTTACAACTTTTGTTACCATAAATGGAATAAGTGGAGCACTTGCAGATAACATTTCTATCAAATCAGCAAAATTTGCCATAGCAAGCTATGTGCCAGTTTTGGGTGGTTATTTGAGCGAAGGCTTGGATCTTGCCGTGGCAAGTGTAATGCTTGTTAAAAATGCTGTAGGAGTGGGTGGCGTAATTATGATGATGTCAATAGTGCTTGCACCCGTTTTAAAAATTCTTGTTTTTTCGCTTGGTTTGAAGTTGGTAGCAGGAATCATTGAGCCAATCGGAAACAAACGAATGAGCGAAATTATTTATTCAATAAGTAAAAATCTAACTTTGTTGGTAGTGGCAATGCTTGGTATGGCTTTTATGTTTTTTATTATGATGATTTTGATTTTGATAACTTGCAATGCAGGAATTTAATTCGCAATAAAAGTTGAATGGGGGTGTTATGAATGCATGGTTGCTTTCAATAGTCGGTGTGGTGTCACTTGGAGTATTGCTTGAAATTTTGTTGGCTGATGGCGAAACAGCAAAATATATCAAAGGAGTGTTTGCTTTGGCAGTTGTGCTTATTTTGGTTGCACCTCTACCTAAGTTTTTGAATAAGGATTTTGATTTAAATGATTTTTTTGGAAAAGAAATGCAAACACAAACAACTTTTTTGAATAGTGTAAACGAAAGGAAAAATCAAGAGAGAGAAAACAGAATTCTAACTGAATTGAAAAAATCTGAAATTGATGTGCAAAAAGTAAGAATATTTTATTTAAGAGGCGATACTGATAATATTGATGTTGTTAAAGTTTATGTGAAAGGAGATTTTGAAAAAGATAAAATTTACAAAGTTGTAGGGGATAACCTTGCTTGCAAACAGGATAAAATTAAAATTTATAACGGATAAAAATATTATAATAAAAAATATAACATTAATTTGAAAATGCATTTTTTCATAAGGAAGGTGGAGTGTGGAAAATAAAAATATCATTGACAAACGCGGGAAAAAGACAGAAAAAATTGATAAAATTTTGAGAAATAAAAAATTTCAAATAATTTTTGCAGCAGTTGTTCTATTTGTTGTTGTCATTGCATATGTTAGTTATGTAAATGTGAAGGACAAGGACAAGCAAGTAACTTTGAGTGACGGCAAAGAACTTACTTCGCAGATTCAGGATGTTTTAGGAAAAATAAAGGGGGTAGGTGATGTAAAAGTTTTGATTGTTTATGATGGTGGTGAGCAACTTGAGATTGCCTCAAAGGTTGACAAGCGTACAGACAGAGTTGAGGACGAAGGAAGAGTAACTGAAATAATAGAGGAAACTACAACACCAATCCTTACAAATGGAAATGAACCATTGGTGATTGGGACAAAGCGTGCCAAAATTGACGGCGTTGTGGTGGTTGCAAAAGGTGGGGATAACCCAAAGGTGAAGGTGGCAATTATGCAGGCACTTTCAACCTTATTAAAAATTGAATATAATTGCATAAATGTGTTTGGTATGGAATAAAATATATTAGAAAATCGGAGGTCGTTATGAATATTAAATTGACAGAAAACAAAAAGAAAATTCTTGTATTGAGTTGTATGGTAGTTTTGCTTGTGGTTGCAGGCACTTTGAGCATTGTGCTTAATCTAAATGCAGGAAAAGCCAATGAGGGCAGCAATATGGATGGAACTCAAAGCACTTTCTTCAGCGAATTGCAAAGCAATAAAGAGCTAAGAAAAAATGAGCAAATCGCACTTTTAGATGCAATTATCAACAATGATAATTCAACTAAGGAAGCAATTGCAAATGCTGAAAAAGAGAAACTTGCTATTGTAACAAATATCAAAACTGAAATGGCACTTGAATCAATGATTAAAGCAAAAGGCTTTGATAATGTTGCAGTTATGATTGGCAACGAAAAAATCAATGTGTTTGTGGATAAGGCAGAGTTGCTTGATGAGGAAAATGCAGCAATTTGTGCTTTGATTATGGAGCAAACCAACTTTACAATAGCAGATATCATTATCAATCCAACAAAAATGTAATCAAATTACATAAAAATAAATTATAAAAATGTGGTGCAAAATGTGCCACATTTTTTGTTTTTATTTGCTAAAATTCATTTAAAAAATGAAATAATTATATATGGTAAATGCTATTTTGTTTTTCTTAATATAAAATGTATCAATGACAGAAAGGTAAAATTGATTAGCGATAATTTTGAAAGGCATAATAAAATATAATTCAGCAAATTTTGTGCTAATTTGTTTTTATTTGTTGTCAATTTCGCCAAATACAAGCCAATTTCGCCATTAATATAGATATTATTATATTTTTTGATATTATGAAATCAGGAAAGTAGTTTTGCTCTTGAGCTATATCGGTGGCTCAAATTAAAGCAATGTTTGCTCCCCGTTGCAAATCATTGCTTTAAGAGGGGGTATCAATGATAACATTTAAGGATGTCTACAAAGTTTATGAAAATGGTGCGATAGCTGTCAGCAATGTGTCTTTTACTCTGCAAGATGCAGGAATGGTGGTTATTGTGGGGCATAGTGGGTCGGGCAAATCGACACTGCTTAATTTGTTGTCAAACAATGATATCCCCTCAAAGGGCGAAATCTTTTTGGATAATCAAAATTATAATGATATGGATAAATATATGCTTAACAAAAACTTTGCATATGTTTATCAAGATTTTAAACTTATTGAAAATCTTTCTGTTTATCAAAATATTTTGCTAGCTTATGAACTTGCAAACAAGGATATTGACATTGATTTTGTTTTGCAAACAGCAGAGCATTTTGGAATTTCTGAGTTGCTGGATGAAAAAGTTTATACATTATCTGGTGGACAGCAACAAAGGGTTGCCATTGCAAGAGCAGTTGCAAGTAAAGCAAAAATAATTGTCGCAGATGAGCCAACAGGCAATTTGGATAGCACAAACTCTGAAATTGTGTTTGAAACGCTAAAACAGCTCTCTAAGGATAATCTTGTTGTGGTTGTATCTCACGATAAACGAATCACTCATTTTGCTGACAGATTGATAAGATTGAAAAATGGCTCAATCATAGACGATTTTATGCTGGATGAAAACAAAAATGAGGTTGAGGAAATTTTGCTTGATCATCAAGAAGAACAAATTGAACAAACAAGTAATGAAGAAAAAGAATCTTTGTTAAATCAACATTCTGAGAGTGATTATATGGCAGCAAATTCTGCCGTTCAACCCATAAAAAATAAAGCTGAAAGTTGTGACGATTCAGAGAATGTTGAAGTTTCAAAAAACAAAGATAAAAAAGTAAAAAAACATTCAAAAATCGACACTAAAAGTATATTTAGCTATACAAAAGGAGTAAGTAAAAAAAGGAAAAAAGACGGATTATCCATCAAATCAATCAGTGCATTGACTTTGTCCTTCGGAAATAAAAATGTCAGCAAAAAAGTGACTTTGGCTGTGGTTTCCGTGGTTATGATTATGTTGATTTTTTTGAGCTCAGCTGTCTTGTTTTCTTCCACAGAATTTTCTTTTTGCAAAAATATGAAAATCAAAAAGGCTCCATTTTTCGCTTACACCACAGGAGGCAATGGATATAGTCTTAATGAAGAGGAGTATGGCAAACTTAATGGCTATATAAAAAACAAATATGGAAAAGAATGTTATGTTTATGAGCAAACATATTTGAATAATTATGTGGGTGATATTGTACCTGCAAGAGATGTGGTTGCACCTTCTTATGCAAAGCATATGAACTTAAATCATACGGATACTCTTTATATTGACAATCCTAGTGATTTAAATTTGAAATTTGTTGTTGGGGTGCCACCAAAGGCAAATGACAAATATCCCGAAATTGCAATTTCAAAAACTTGGTACAATTATTTTTGTGAAGTAAAGCGTTTTGACAATAGCTTTGGAGAAATTGTTGATTTTGAAAAAACTGAACTTATTGGACAATATATTGAGCCATTCAATTTTGCAATCACAGGTGTTTTTGAGGATTATAACAACGACTACAATATGAACACGGATGACAAAGACTGGCAATTGCACCTTTATAACAGTTTAGTTTTTACAATTGTGCGTCCACAAGCAGCACTTGCAAACAACAAAGCAATTTTTTCAAATCCGCTTAGTAATTATCGATTGGTGTTTGAGGATATGCAAAGACAAACTTTTTCCTTTGCACCAAATTCAAAAGAGTTTTATGACTATTATTTTAAAGATCACAAGTTCACTCCACTTGTTGAAAATGAAGTTTTGATTGATAAGTCCTATGCAGAGAGTTATAGGTATCAATCGGGGAATAAAATTGAAGTAGGCTCACAAGTCAAATTGAAATTTATTAAGGAAAGACCGGGGATTTCAGGTGGATTATATTTGGGGGATTATGGCACAAAAACTTTTGTGGTTAAAGACATTGTGGATAATCTTAATGCGATTGTTATCAATGAAAAAGTTTTTAATGAGTGGACAGATGGTATTTTGCCATTGTCTGAAAATTTTGCAATAAGTAGCAAAAAAGTAACTCCACAAATGCTAAAAGATATTAGAAACTTTGCATACAATGGCATTTCATCTGAAATTTCAAGCCTTATCAAAGATGACTTTTATAAGGAAAATTTTTATTTGGATTTTTATATGTTCAAATGCAACAGAAATGATGAATATACCAATTCCGTTATTATGATTGTAAGAATGTGTATTGCGTTACCTTTGTTTATTCTGTCGGTTATGGTGTTTGGCATTGTTGCTTCTGTGCTGATTGCAGATATGATAAAATCAAAAAGCAATGAAATTTTGATTTTAAAAACACTTGGTGCAAAAAGCTTGGATATATGGAAAATCTTTGGTTGTATTTTGTTGTTACTGGTAGTGTTCCAATTTGTAGTCGGCACACTGCTAGGCGTGGGAATAGTTGGTGCTCTTAATGCATTTTGGATGATAATTGGGAGTTATGATTTTTATGCCACAACATTTTTTATCACAGCACCATGCGTATTTATCGTGTTGCTTGCAATTGCTGGGATAAGTGCTTTTGGATTGTGGTTTAATGTCAAAAAGTTGAATGACGAAAATTTGCGTTGTGCTTTTCAAAATCAAAAGAAATAACAGAGGGGGGTTATTATGATAAAATTGCAAAATGTAAGCAAAACTTACGAAAACGGAACTTTGGCAGTTGACGATGTGAATTTTGAATTGCCGGAAAAAGGTATGGTCGCCATTGTTGGAACAAGTGGTTGTGGCAAATCAACTATTCTCAATTTAATGTCGCACAATGACATTGTATCTTCAGGCGAAATTTTATATAATGACAAAAATGCAAATGAGTTTGATGGGGGTTCTTTGGCTGATGATTTTGCATATGTTTATCAAGATTTCAAACTAATTGACAACTTGACTGCTTATCAAAACATCATGATTGGCAGTGAGCTTGCAGAAAATGATGCAGACTACGATTTTGTTTTGGAGATTGCAAAAAACTTAGGCATAGTGGATAATCTTGATGAAAAAGTTTATGCATTATCTGGTGGCGAGCAACAAAGGGTTGCCATTGCAAGAGCGATTGCAAGAAAGCCTAAAGTGATTTTTGCTGACGAGCCGACTGGCAATTTGGACGAGGAAAATAGCATTAATGTTTGCAACATTTTGAGAAAACTTGCAAATGATATTTTGGTTGTGGTTGTATCACACGAGCAAGAAATTGCTGACTGGGCAGACAGGGTAATAACAATGCTTGACGGAAAAATTTTGTCGGATGAGGCAGGAAAGGCAATGCCTGAAAAGCAACTGGAAAGGGATGAAAATAGTTTGTCGGATAGCGAAGTTGCAGAGCTTATAAGGCAAAAAAATCAAAAAGGGAAAAAGACAGGTGAGTTTTTCTCTTTCAAAAACAAGCCGAAAACAGCAAAGAAGAAAAAAGGACTTTCAGCAAAATCTTCAGTTGGGTTAAGTCTTGCATTGCTCAACAAAGATATTGCAAAAAAAGTTTGCCTAACCATAGTTATGATTATTTTGATATCAGTCATGGTACTTTCTGTTTCAATGTCTTTTGCCACATCTGAAAAAACTTTGGCAAACGCAATCAATAATTTGAATGGCGATAAAAAGTTGTTTGAAGTTGATTATGTTGTTGGCAAAGATGATTATAAAATGGATGACCACAATTTAAGTCAAATTGATGGTATTCTTGAAAGAAATAACCTCGACTTTTATGAAATTGGCACTGGCGAAGTGATTGCAAATGGTTGGGGAAATTTGCAGACTAACAATGCAAATTTGTCAGCATATTTTGTGGATATGGAGTTGAAAAATCAAGAAAGAGCATTGTTTGTGGATGACCCAAAAAGTTTGGGGATAGAAATTTTAATCGGAAGGACAGCAACTAAAAATAATGAAATTGTAATTTCAAAAACATACTATGATTATTTGCTTCATTGCAAAAATTTTTATGTGGAAATCAACGAAATTGAGTATGAGTTAAGTTTTGATGAAAGCAATATTTTGGATTCAGTAATAAGTCCGTTTGGCGTGAAAATTTGTGGCGTTTTTGATGACAGAAATAGTGTGGATAATAGTTTGAAAGATAAACAATGGGATAAATTGTCTGTAGCAGAACAAACGGAAATAAAAACAATGGTAAATCTTGAGCATCGCACAAATCCACTTATCAATCTTGTTATCAAATGCAAATCTGCTCAACAAGATTGGAAACAATTTGCAGGTGTTAACTCCGATTTGAAAATTGCCGTTGAGGATTGCTTTGGCTATCAAAATGCCGAATATTATTTTGAGTATATGCCATACAGCGATTGCACAAAAAGATATTTCAATTTTGACTTGGGCATAAATCCAAAGGATTTGGAGCAAAACAGCATCATTGTGGATAAAAATACTTTGGCAAAGTTGAATGAGTATTTGATTAGCAATCATTTTGACGAAGTTTTTGAAGGTGACAAAATCTCTTTGTCAGTGGTTGGTATGCAAAAGCTTGAGCCTATGGGATATTATTATCCTGATAAAGTGTACAAAATTCAAGAATTTACCATTGCAAAAGTATTGGATGATATGGGCACAGCAAATGGCAAAATTTTGTTTAGTGAAAGAGTTTTTGACAAACTTACTGGCTATGGCAAACTTTCCACTGAGAGAATGATTTGTGCAGATAAGGTCACTGCAAAGCAACTTACAGCTTTAAATAAAGATTACAAAAGGCATTTTGAGTTAAAGTTTCAAGCTTGGTCAGATAGCTATTTGTCTTATTCAATAGCAGGTTGCCCTATGACAAGAGTATCCGATTATGATTTTATTGGAATTTGCCAAAAATATGTGAGCATTCCACTTATGATTGTGTCAATTTTGCTGACTGTTGCAATGATAGTGTTGTTCTATTTTGATTTTGTAAAAACAAAAGCAAACGAACTGTTGATTTTAAAATCTTTGGGTGCAAAAACAAAAGACTTTTTGGGGATATACGGAATTTTCAGCCTTGCACTCATTATTGTTCAGTTGATATTTGGCTTGGCGTTTGGCAGTCTTTTGATTTATATTGTCAACATTTTGGCATCAAATATAAGTGGTTATATGTCTGTATTTTCAGTGTTCTATCTTGATGCAGCTGCTTGGATTTTCAGCGTTTGTGCAATAGCAGTTATAAATGTAATCAGCCTTGCAATAAGTATGGCTGGAATAAACAACAAAAATCTTCGCAAATCTTTCCAAAAACTAAAAAAATAATAAAGTTTTTTCAGTTTTTATATTGACATTATCTTAAATTTAGAATATACTATAAATATACAAAGTGTTTCTTTTAAGATATTTATTTAAAATTGTTTTTATATTAAAATTATTATTGAAATTATTTAGAGTAGATAGACTTCAAAAGCATAGACTTTTGAAGTCTATCTTTTAAAAATGGGGGTGACAAAATTTTAGTTTTGGGGAAAATAGTCAATGTCTTTTGACATCTTGAAATTGATAAAAAATTTAATTATTGATTTCAATCGGCATATTAAATGCTGTTTAAAAATTAAGTGAGGAGTATGAAAAAAAATATTAAAATTATTGTTTCAATATTGCTATTAGTTATGCTTTTTAGCCTTGGCATTTTGTTAACTGGGTGTGATAATAATGAAGCACCAGGTTTTACAAAAGTAACTTTACATCCAATAAATGCAATAACAGGCAATGAAATAAAACCAGGAGCAACCATTAAAATTAGTCAAAAAGATATTAAAGGCAAATATGATTGGCTAGAATTTGCTTATGAAATTGAAGGAGTAAAAAAACAAGTATCACTGGAAAATAAATATGTGAAAAGTAGAGATATTAAATATAGTGAATTATATCATTTGACAAGTATTTATGCCGAAATTAATAATGAAAAAACAATTTTGAAAAAATGGGGAAGAGTTTCAACCCTAAGTGAAAAAGGTGTTTACAATATTAGTGTTGGATTTAATGAGCGTGTTACTGATTTGGATCGAATAGTTTTTACTCCATCATATCGATTTGACACATGTGATTTTCAATTTGTCTTGGAAATAAATTAAATTATATTTTGGGGGATAAAATGTGTAATAAAAAAACTAATAATAAAATTTTTATTGTTGTAGTTTTAATTATCGCTTTGTTGTTAAGCACAATTGCATTAGTTGTGCCAAAAACAAATTTGCATAATAAAAATTTGCAACTAAATAATGATACTAGCTATGAAGATAAAATTGCTAATTTAACAGATGATACATATTCTTTCACAAACAATGAGATTGTAAACGGCATAAACATAGATGAATATGTAAACTATTATGCAAAAAATGCATCTGTAAAATATAGTGCAGGTAAAGTAAAATATGTTATGAGTGTGTATGGGAATGATGATATTGTCAATTTTATTCCAGAGGATTTGTTTAAAACTACTGGTTTTAAACAACATTTTGGTAAAAAATATGGGTTTGTTGTGAGCACATCAGAAAGATTAAATTGTCAGGCATTAATTTCTTCAGTAATGCTTGTAAAAATTACAACTTCTGATGTTTATGACTCGACATCTCACCTTAAAATAAGGGTGGAACCAATCTTTCAAGCAGATTTTGCTTATGTAAACAAAAGTATTACAAAAATGGTTGCAATAGAATATCAAAGTAAGGATATTTTTGTTAATAATTATCTTGATAAGGTTATAATGGATTATCAATGTGATGGGGAAGAATTTATTGTGCCTGTCCCAACTGATGCTTTGGGACTTAATATGGAATTTAAGCAACATAATAAATTAAGATTATCAAATCCAACAAATATGGTTTCATTATATAATGTCAATGAACTAAATCCTTGGGATGCTGGATTTGACCCATATAAAGATAAAGGAGCGTTTTTCAGTCAAATTGATTTTGCATATGAAGGAAAATATTTGATACCAACTCAATCAGATTATGTTGATGAATGTAAATTATTTGTAAATATGATTAGTACAACTTTTGATGCACTGGACTTGCTACATGCAATAGATAATTTAAAAGAATTAAAGTATCTGAAATCAGTGTTTAAGGCTATGCCATATGTTGGAGTAGCATTTTCAACAATTGATATCATAGCAGATATTGCAAAATTGACGAGTAAAGCAAAATATGAGGAAGTTGGAGAGGAAAAAAGTTTTTCTTATCATGCTTTTTTTAATAATAAGGAGCAACAAATACAAAATGGAGGATTGCAAAAAGATGCCACTATTGCAATAAAAATTAATGAGCCAGGTAAACAATTTTTGGTTGGAACAGGTGATTTTTTTGAATTTGATTATCAAATAAATACTCAAGACCCAAATGTCGATATGGTTTATGCAAGTATGTTTGTGTGTGATGTTTATCAAGCAAACACAGCTGGTTCGTTAAACAATAAATCCGAAACTATTTTATTGGGTAATGTTGCAAGTGTTTTTAGCAATGAAATAATAAACAATAAAGATAAAAATTACAAGGAGGTTCCAGCTATTGATATAGATCAAACGAATTTGGATTACGAAACTATAAATATTTTGCCAAATAGAGAAAGCGTCATTAAGATAACGCCTAAATTTACTGGCAAGTTTGATTTGACAATGAGTGAAAATCCATATGCTAAATTTAAAGTTTATAGGGTGCTTAAAACGGCTGTTATTGGTAAGGATTATCAATTTGGCAGTGTGTATGCAAGTAGCGTTATGAAAAATAATTGTGCAGTTATTGAAAATTTAAATTTAAACAACAATTTTTCTTATATTATTGTAGCTGATTTGCAAAATAATTCTGCTAATGATAAAATTAGTACCCGTTATGATATTTTGAATTTAAATATTAAATTCTTAGCAAATGAAATACATTATGGTAGTAATAATTTAGAATTGGAAAACAAAGAGGAAATCATTGCTTTTAATTGTAAGTATAATATGTACTATTATTTTGATTTCAATAAAGAGCAATTTGAGTCAATCTTTTTGTTAAATAACGAATATGATATTGTACAAGATTGTTTATTAAGTGATGAGATAAAAGTATCTTCAAATTATGGTAGCAAGGTAATATTTTTTAAAGTAGTATTTAAAGATAATGTTGATAGAACCATAGATGTTTCAATAAGAGATGAAATGAATGTAATTTTTACAAATGCTGATAATACAATAAATGAGTTTGACAAGCAAATTATTATTAATACGCAAGACGAATTTTCTTTGCCACAACCAATAAAAAATGGATATGTATTTGAAGGTTGGATTATGAACAATGGCAATCCTGATATTATTATAAATAATCAAAACATTTTCCATTTTGCAAGACCTGATTTAGAGTTAATAGCAATATGGTCTGTGATTGAATATGATATAACCTTTGTGACAAATGGTGGAACATCAATTGATAGTGTAAAATATAACATAAAATATTCTTTTGACTTAAATGGTTTAACTCCAACAAAAGATAGTTATCATTTTGCAGGTTGGTATGATAATCCACAATTTAGTGGTAGTAGAATTAATGTGTTAAAAGCAGGCAATTATGGCGATAGAACTTATTATGCAAAATGGATAAAAAATCAACTGCAATTGGAACTTGATGTTAATAAAGCAGCAGTTGATGGTGTAGATGTTAAGATTAATCAAACTGATTTTGTAGTGAATTATGGTAAATCATATACCTTGCCAGTTCCATATGCCGATGGTTTTATTTTTGAAGGTTGGTATTATGGTAATAAAAAATTAACAAATGCTTATGGGATTAGCCTACAAGTTTTTGAAGAAGATTCAGATATTACTTTGACAGCGCATTGGGCAAGAGAAGTCTTTTATTTTAGGATTAATAAAAATAATGGCACCTATGTATGGCTAACGCAAATTGGGGATGAATTTGTTGTAATGCCAAATAAAGTTGGTATTGAGTTTTCTGTAGGAATGTGTCCAAATTGCTTTATCATTGGACAGCTTGCACTGAAAAATGAAAATAGTGAATTAATTAGACAAAGATTATTCCGAGAAGGAAAATATTTTACACATATGTCAACTGCAAATTCAAAGGAAAGCTTTTGTTGGAAGGATATTAATGCCTTGTCATTGTTTGATAGGGACAAAACTTTTGCGTTATATCCACAATATAATACAGAAAAATATAGGATTGTAATTTCAAAAGATAAAGTATCACAAGAAGAATTTGTGTTTGAATATGGACAAAATTTATATGAAAATGGCGTATTTTTGCCACAAGTAACTACAATTTTTGATGATAAAAATGGTTATTATGTTGATGGATATGAGGTGGCAGATGTTATTGAAAATTATAAGTATAATGGTAGCCACTTTGCTATTGGCAGTGTTTTTAACTATAAGCAGATGCCTGATTTATCAAATCAATTTTTCACATATGATGACATATATTCCATCTATCTGACGGCACATTATTCACCAAAGCATTATGTTGTAAATTTTGAAAATGTGGTTGATGAGTTGGAACCAATTGAAGTTGAATTTGGTGGAATTTATACTTATAATAAAGCATTGCCTGTTCCATTGAAAAACGGCTATATTTTTGCTGGGTGGTGTGTTTCGGGAAATGGAGAGCCAATTTCAAATAATTTGGGATACATTGAACAATGGAATATTGCAAGTGATTGTACACTATATGCAAAATGGGATATTGCCGAATTTACAATTACATTGGATGCTAATAGTGGTTCTGTTGATCAAACAAAAATCAAGTATAATATTGAAATGGAAACATTTAAATTGCCTATTGCCTATAAAAGTTGGTATACATTTATGGGTTGGAAATATGGCAATCAAACTATTACTGAGTTAGAAACAGGAACCTATGGAGATATTGTTTTAGTTGCTGTATGGGATAAAGAAAAGGTTAACGCAATTATTTTTGGAGAAAATATAATAGATAGAAATGGATTAATAATTGATATTAGTTTGTCAGGGTCGTTAATTAGTCAATCTTTTATAATCGAAGATACAGTTAGTGAGATAACATTTACGGGAAGATTGTTACCTATGTCATATAAAACAATTAAAATCAAACCTAGAACTAAGGATTTGTCAATAAAATTAAAACAATTTAATGTTTATGGAAATTATAATGGATCTGTTATTGATGCTAGCGAATGTCATACTTTAAATTTAATTGTGGATGGAAAAAACTTTTTAGGTTCAGGAAACAAATTTTTGACAACTATAGATTCAATTAAGGCTGCAATTATGTGTCAAAATATTAATATTTCAGGGACTAATAATGGAGAGTTAGAATTGCTGGGTGGTGCAGGTTTTGGGCTAGTAGATAATAAGCATGGTTTGTCTGGTTCGTCTGGTATTTATGGAACTGGAAGTACAATGAGAATATCAAATGTCAAATTGACGGCAACTGGTGGCAATGGCTATGGTGGATATGTTGATAACAATGGCGGCATTGGTGGTAATGGTGGCAATGGCGGACATGGTATATATTTTTATGGTAGAATTATAGTAAATGATAGTAGTAAAGTTGTTGCAAAAGCAGGTAATGGTGGTAATGCTGGTAGTCGTGGCAGGCCTGGTAGTCCTGGTTCACCGGTTATTGCGTCTGATGGGGTTTCAGGTACAATTGAAAGAATATATGGAGATTCTGGTAGTTATTCATTGAATTCATATGACTTTGTAGAAAATGAAATACAATTAGATACTAATATTGCATAATAATATAATGTCAAACATTTATATAATTATTAGATGAATTTCAAATTATGAAAAATTAGGTTGAGTTTTACTTGACCTAATTTTTTGTGAATATTAGTAAATACTGCAAAAAAGGTCAATACTTGAATAAGAGTATGTTTTTGTTGTTTTATAGAAATTAGGGCTAATATTTTTTTGTAAAAATTGCATATAATTGAAATGGCAGAAACATAGTTGTTTATTTAAAGTTATTTTTAGTATAATTTTTGCATAAAAATATAAAAATGCATAAAAAATTTGAATAAATCTTGCTTTTATAAATTATTTATGCTAGAATATATTTGTATATTTATAAATAAAACTTTTATATATTTTAAGGAGCAATATGGATAATACATTAAATCAAAATACTTATATAAGTTTAATTGCATCAATAATTTCCGGCGCAGCATCTAAGGCAAAAGGTGTGGCATCTATCAGCACGGAAAGTGGTATAATCAACAAGTTTACATCCAAAGATGGCTATGACGGAATGGAAATTGTTATCACTCATACAAATATGGTGGTAATTTCTTTGTCAATCAATGCATATTTTGGCTATCCATTGCCTGAAATAGTAAGTGAATTGCAAAACACAATCAAAAAAGATATTGAAGAGCAAACAAGTTTTAAAGTTAAAGCTATCAATGTAAATGTTGTTGGTGTTGTTTTTGTTTAAGTAAAAATCAAGCAAATTGCAAGGTGGCAATTTGTTGTGTTTGTGGACAATTGTAGTTTTAAGCAAAATTAAATAGCAATCATATGAAAAAATAAGAGAAGTCAAAAGTATTATTGAGGATAAAAATGAGTAAAAATGAAGTGAAAAATGAAAAAATTACAAGCAGAAGAAAGGCAAGAGATTATACATATCAATTGATTTTCAGCTTTCTTTTTAATGGTGAAAAGGACGAAATGTTGTGGCAAAAAATAAGTGAGGACAAGCATATTCTTGATGATGATTTGGATTATATCTCCACAACTTTTGACAAGATGGCTGCAAACATTGACGAAATAAAAAGCATTATTGCAAAGTTTGCAATTGGCTATCAGTTGGATAGAATTTACAAGCCAGATCTTGCAGTGCTTATTTTGGCAGTTTGCGAAATGAAATATGTTGATGAAGTGCCTGACGAGGTGGCTATCAGTGAGGCTGTTTCTATTGTAAAAAAATATTCAACAGCAAAAAGTGGTCCATTTGTAAATGGCATTTTGGCAAGTGTTTATAAGGAGTTGAATTGATATGAGTTTGATAAATGGTAAGGAAGTTTCCAAAGCAACAAGAGAAAAAGTTGCCTTGATGGTTAAAGATTTTGTGGCTGATAAAGGCAGAGTGCCTTGTCTTGCAGTTATTCTTGTGGGAGAGGATCCAGCATCTCAAACTTATGTGAAAAACAAAATTATCGGTTGTGAAGAGGTTGGAATGAAGTCTTTGGCTTATCGATTACCAGCTGAAAGCACTAATGATGAGGTTGCTAAAATCATAAAAGAGCTTGCAGAGGATAGCAATGTGGATGGCATTTTGATTCAGTTGCCATTGCCAAAACAACTTGACGAGAGATATTTGTTGTCTTTGATTCCAGATAGCAAGGATGTTGACGGATTTAGTCCAAATAATCTTGGATTGCTTGCAATGAACAATCCTCGAACAGTAAGTTGCACTCCTTACGGAGTAATGGAATTGCTTGCATCCACAGGCGTGGAGCTTAGTGGAAAGCACGCTGTTGTTATTGGCAGAAGTAACACAGTTGGCAAGCCTATGGCAATGTTGCTTTTGAATGCAAATTGCACAGTTACCATTTGCCATTCCAAAACAAAAAATATGCAAGACATCACAAAACAAGCAGACATTTTGGTTGTGGCAATCGGAAAACCAAAGTTTGTGACAGAGGATATGGTTAAAGAAGGGGCGATTGTTATAGATGTTGGCATCAACAGAGTGGATGGAAAACTTGTGGGAGATGTAGATTTTGAAAATGTAAGAAAAAAAGCATCTTTTATTACTCCAGTGCCAGGTGGCGTTGGACCAATGACAATTTCAATGCTACTTTACAATACACTTATGTGTGCAAAATATGAATAATTTTGTAATGGAGTGTACAAGTGTTGATTAAAATTATTGGCAAATGTTATTTAAGCGAATGTTTAATTTGTTTGCAGGATGAGGTGCCATTTCTGTCACATTAAAAAACAAAATTAAATTAATAAGTTTAAGAAAAAGTTAATTATAATAAAAATGGGCGATTTTGTTTCAGTAAGCCTTTTGACAGGCTATATAAAAAACATATTGGGAGCAGAAGAACTGTTGCACGATATCAAATTGGTGGGTGAGGTGTCTGGATTGCGTTGTTCAGGACCACATGCTTACTTTACACTTAAGGATGAAAATGCACAAATCGCTTGCAATTGTTTTAGTTATGCAAAAACTTATCTGCCTAAAAATGGCGAAAGCGTTTGCCTTTTTGGTGGAGTGGATTTTTATCCACCGGGTGGGAAACTATCTTTTAATTGCAAAAAGATTGAGCCTTTGGGCAAGGGCTTGCTTGCCTTGCAACTTGAACAACTCAAAAAAAAGCTTGCTGAGGCTGGTTATTTTGACGAAAGGCACAAAAAGCCTATCCCAAAATATCCAAAAAATGTTTGCGTGCTAACAGCAAAAACAGGTGCAGTAATAAGAGATATTGTCAGCACTATTCGCAAAAAAAATCATATTTTGGATATTGATGTTGTGGATGTCAAGGTGCAAGGGCAGTTTGCAGAAAACACAATTATAACTGCTTTGGATATGGTGGATAAACTTGGATATGATGTGATTATCATTGCGCGTGGTGGCGGCTCAATGGAAGATTTAATGCCATTTAACAGCGAAAGATTGGTTTATAAAATTTTTGATTGCAAAACGCCGATTATCTCTGCTGTGGGACACGAAACTGATTTCACTTTGTGTGATTTTGTAGCAGACAGACGAGTGCCAACCCCCACTGCCAGTGGCGAGCTTGTGGGATATGATGTGGCAGAACTCAAAAATACTTTGGCAGCATATTGCGATTTGTACAAAAAGCAACTTAACAATCGCTTGCAAAATGCAGAATTGCAACTTATAAGCGCTGTAAAAACAGTGATAAACAAACTTAGCGTTAACATTGCGACAAGTGAAGGCAGATTGAAAAACTTATCTGCAAGTCTAGGCAATATTTTTAAGGTAAAATGCCTTGAAGGCGAGCATTGCGTAAATAAGATTATGGCAAGAATTGATGCAAACAATCCAATAAGGATTTTGGGGCAAGGTTACAGCAAATTGTACGGAGAGGATGGCTTTGCAACGGATATTGACAAAGTTAATATCGGTGAGAACATTACAATTTTGACACAAGGTGGAAAGATTGGTGCTGAAGTTAAAAACAAAACAGCAATAAACAAATAAAAGAAGGATATTGATTATGGAATTTGAAAAAGTATTGCAAGAGCTGGAAGAGATTGCAAAAAAAATGGAAGATAAAAACACAACTTTGGATGAGAGCTTGGCACTTTTTGATAAAGGCGTCAAAAAAAGCAGTGAGTGCATAAAAGTGCTTAACGAAACAAAAGGAAAGGCAGAGCTTTTGATAAAAGAACTGGATAATATAACAAAAACTGAATTGATACTTAATGAGGATAATTGAGTTGATTAGTTGACTTGCAATTTGAATCAAATTGGAGAATAATGAAAGAATTTTTGGCAGAAAACAAAAAAATATTTGAAAACTATTTGAGCATTCGTCTTAAGGAATTGGATGGCGTGGCAGAGCCTATTGGCAGTGCTGTTAAGTATGCATTGGATGGTGGAAAGAGGATACGACCTATATTGTGCATTTTGGGTGCAGAGTTTATGGGCAAAGGGTTTGAGGAGATAAAAAATCTTGCTTTGGGAGTGGAATGTATTCATAGCTATTCTTTGTGCCATGACGATTTGCCTTGTATGGATAATGACGATTTAAGACACGGCAAGCCAAGCACTCACAAAAAGTTTGGCGAAGGTATGGGTGTGCTTGCAGGTGATGGCTTGCTTAATCTTGCTTTTGAATTTATGCTTGATGGAGAGCATAACCAAAATTATTTTAAAGCAGTTACTTACATTTCAAAAATGAGTGGCGTTTTTGGAATGGTTGGTGGTCAATGCATTGACATTGCAGCAGGAGATTTCAGACAAAAAACATTGCAGGAAGTAATTGAGCTTAATATGCTAAAAACTGCTTGTTTATTCAAGGCAGCTTTGGTTGGTAGCAGTATCAGCCTTGGGGCAAATGACCAAGAAATAGAAAGCCTTGAAGAATTTGCAGAAAAAATAGGTTTGATTTTTCAAATTGTGGATGATATTTTGGATGTCACTTCAAATGAAAAGGAACTGGGAAAAAATATCAACAGCGATATAAAAGAAAACAAGATTACTTATCTTTCAATCTGTGGTATGGAAAAGGCAAAACAGGATATTTTGCAGTTGGAAAATGAGGCGATTGAGGCTGTCGCGAAATATGGAGATAGGGCAAATAATCTTATCAAACTTGCAAAATTTCTTACAAATCGAAGCAAATAAAAAGACGAATTGATAAAATAAAAATTAAAAAGCTATTGCAGTTTTGTTTGATTGCAAAATTAAATTGGTAATATAAAAAAGTTTGTTTGATTTTATGATTTTAAAAATAATCATTCAAAAATCGGTATTAAATAAAAAAATGCTTAACAAGAGGGGATATGTTGTTAAAAGATATTAAGCATCCATCAGATATTAAGAATATGGATATTGCAGAGCTTAAGCTACTGGCAAAAGAATTGAGACAAAAGATTTTGGACACTGTTATGGTTAATGGTGGACATTTGGCAAGTTCTTTGGGTGCAGTGGAAATTATTCTTGCAATGCATTATTGTTTTGATTGTCCTAATGACAAATTTATTTTTGATGTGGGGCATCAATGTTATGCACACAAACTTTTAACAGGACGCTATGAACAATTTGACAGCTTGAGGCAATTTGGTGGAATTTCAGGTTTTCCAAAAATAAATGAATCGCAATTTGATGCGGCAAACACAGGACATTCAAGCACAAGCATTTCCATAGCTTGTGGTTTAAGTCGTGCTTTGTGGCAGGATAACTCTCCTAATATTACAGTTTCTGTTATTGGAGATGGTGCGCTTACTGGTGGTCTTGCTTATGAGGCACTTAATGACTGCATAAACTTAAAGAAAAAACAAATTATCATTTTGAATGACAACTCAATGTCAATTTCCGAAAATGTTGGCAGTACAGCAAAATATTTGTTAAGATTGCATACTTCAAACACTTACAATAAGTTTAAATCAAAGGCTTACAATGTTGTGCGTGGCTTTAGGATTGACAACACTGATCTTGCAATGAAGTTTTTGTATAAGGCAAAAAACAGCGTAAAATATTTTCTGCAAGGTGGAATGCCGTTTGAGCAGTTTGGCATAAGGTATTTTGGTCCAATCAATGGACACGATTTGGAAGATATTATAAACATTTTGGAAATTGCAAAACGCGAGGATGAAAGTTGTATAATTCATGTGGTTACAAAAAAAGGCTATGGATTTAAAGAGGCAGAGGATAACCCTGCAAAATATCACGGGTATAGTCCAAAAAGTGGAAGCACTAATGAAAAAATATCTTTTTCTGACGCTTTTGGCGAGGCAATGAAAAACATTGCAAGCAGTAATAACAAAGTTTTTGCAGTTACAGCTGCAATGCGTGAAGGCACAGGGCTTTTAGGGTATTCTGAAATGTTTCCACAACGCTTTAGTGATGTGGGCATTGCAGAAGGGCATGCTACAACAATGTGTGCGGGGCTTGCACTTGGTGGATATAAGCCATATTTTGCCGTGTACTCTTCATTCTTGCAAAGGGCATATGATAGTGTCATTCACGATGTTTGTTTGCAAGATTTACCTGTAACTTTTTGCATTGACAGAGCAGGTATTGTGCCAAGTGATGGCGAAACTCATCAAGGAATATATGATGTCAATTTTTTGAGGCTTGTGCCAAATATGACAATTTTTGCACCTAAAAACACTGCAGAATTATGTGAGGCAATCAAATGGTCTGTGGATTTTGAGCATCCACTTGCAATAAGATACCCGAAAGGCTCTGTTGGTGTGGATGGCAATGTTGAACCTATTGAATTAGGCAAATGGGATGTGCTAAAAAAATCCGATGGGCGTTTGGTAATTCTTGCTGCAGGTGCTTTGATGGTGGAGCAAGCTTGTCTTGCAGCACAGCAACTTGAGCAATGTGGCATTGAGGCAGAAGTTGTAAATTGCAGATTTATCAAGCCTATGGATAAAGATTATTTGTCAAAGCTTGACGGCAAATTGGTTGTTACTTTGGAGGATAATCAGTTGGCAGGTGGATTTGGCAGTGGTGTGTTGGAATTTATCAGTGACAACAATATTAAATCAAATGTGGTTCGTATGGCAATTGATGACAAAGTTTTAACACAAGGCAGTGTTAAGGAATTGCTAAAAATGTCAAATTTGGATGTGGACAGCATTGTAAAAACTTGCAAATCCAAACTGAATGAGTTTGTGGGGAAATGATTATGAAAATAGGTGTATATGTCAACAAAAATCGTGATTTCGGTGCAGAGTCTGCTTTGAAATTTATGGGAATTGCTGAGGCAAAAGGTGTGCAAATTATTCTTGCAACGGGTGTGGAGGAATTTGTTAATATCAAGGCATACAGCTTGGATGAAGTTGCACAAAATTGTGATATTTTGGTTGTTTTTGGTGGCGACGGAACAATGCTTTCAGTTGCAAGGCGTGTGGTTAAATATGACATTGCTTTGCTGGGCGTAAACAAAGGAAAACTTGGTTTTTTGACAGAGTGCGAGGATACTGACTTTGAAAATTTGATTGACAGATTGATTGCACAAGATTTTAATATCGAAAAAAGGGCAATGCTCAATGTTAGCGTGGGTGGCAAAAATTATCTTGCACTCAATGAAGTCAGTTTGTCAAGGCTTATGTCAAAACGCACAATTGACATTTCAATAAGCGTTGATGGTGGAATTTGTGACATTGTGACAGGCGATGGGGTTATTGTAAGCACTCCAACAGGTTCAACTGCATATGCAATGAGTTGTGGTGGTGCAATTTTAAGCCCAAGTGTGAAAGCCATTGGTGTAACTGCAATTTGTCCTCACAGCTTAAATTCTAGGCCAATGGTTGTTGGGGATGAAAGCAAACTTTGTCTGAAAGTGCAAAACTGCAATACAAGTGACATTGTTGTTTGCGTGGATGGAGAAAGTATTGTGTTGGATGAGTCAAACTGCATTGAAATTAAAGTGGAAAAAAGCGAGTGTTTTGCAAAGCTTATAAGACTGAATAATAATAATTTTTATAGCAAATTGATACAAAAAATGTCTGGTTGGAACAAATTGGGTTAAAGGAGAAAATATGAAAAGAAACAAGCGCCAACTTAAATTAGTTGAAATAATCAATAACCACGATGTGGAAACTCAAGGAGAGCTGATTGAACTTTTGCAAGCAGCAGGTTTTTCTGTTACGCAAGCAACAATTTCAAGGGATATCAATGACCTTGGTATTACAAAAGTAATTGCTCCAAACAGACGCTACAAGTATATTTGCCCACTAGAGGAAAAAGAGGATTTGACAAACAAATATAACAGCTTGTTTAAGCAAGCAGTTGTTTCAATCAAATCTGCTCAAAACATAATTGTAATCAAAACGATAATTGGCTCTGCAAATAGTGCCGCTGCTTTTATTGATAACTTAAATATTTCGGAAATCGTTGGCACGCTTGCCGGTGATGATACAATTTTTTTGGCACTTGAAAACGAACATCAAGCAGATATGGTAAAGAGGAAATTGAACAGCTATTTGCAATAATTTTTCAAAAAAGTGTCAAAAATCGTGACTAAATTGAAAATTTGCAGATTTTTGATAGGAAATTTATTCAAAAACAATTCAAATGTAGCAAATATTTACAATTAAATTTTGCTTTTTCAAGCAAAGTTAAATATTGCATTTTAAATCAAATTGTAGCAGGGGGTGCTTATGTTACGCACACTTACAATCAACAATATAGCCTTAATAAGTTTTGCAGAAATTGATTTTTCACAAGGCTTGAATATTCTGACTGGTGAGACAGGAGCAGGTAAATCTATCATTATAGATTCCCTCAATTTTGTGCTTGGCGAAAGGGCAGACAGGTCGCTTATTCGTGAAGGAGAGGACGAGGCTGTTGTTGAGGCAGAATTTGACAACATCAATCAAATCACTCAAGCGATTTTGAAGGAGTATGAAATTGACTTTGACGATGGCTTGATTTTGTCAAGAAAAATGGGTGTGGATGGCAAAAATGTTTGCCGTATAAATGGAATAAAAGTTACAGTCAGTGCGCTAAAAAGCATAGCATCATCTTTGGTGGATATTTATGGTCAGCACGAAAATGCAGTGCTGTTGAACAGCGATAATCACATTGGCATTTTGGATAATTTTATTGGCGAAAAAATTGATGACGCAAAGGATGAATATTTGCAGGCTTACAGAAATTTCAAACAAGTTAAAAATAAACTTAGTGAATACAGCAAAATGACAGATGTGGAAATTCGTTTGGAAATTTTGCAAAAACAACTGGATGAAATCAATGAGGCAAACATTGTAATTGGCGAAGAAGAGGAACTGCAACAAAGATGCGATATGTATGACAATGCAGAGGAAATTGTGCGTAGTTCAAGCAATGCGTATACTTTGCTCAATGGTGATATGGAAAATAATGCTTGTGACAACATTCATAGTGCAATCAAAGAACTCGGTAGAATAGAAGAGTACAATGCAAATATTTCAGAATACATTTCAAGACTAGAAGAGACAAGAATTGAGCTTGCAGACATTGCCTCAAGTGTGGATTCAATTGCTAATGGCGTAAGCGTGGATGAGTACGAGGCACAGCGTGATATTGCAAGATTGCACACAATTCATAACATAGAAGGTAAGTATGGCAACACTGAGGAACTTGTTTTGGCATATAGGGATAAAATTGCTAGCGAAGTTGAGGAGTTGTCTAACTACAGCTTTATGCTTGAAAAATTGACAAATGATTATCAAATTGCACTTGATAAGCTTGAGCAAACTGGTATTGATTTGAGTGATGTAAGAAAAACTTTTGCAAAACAATTTGAAAATCTTGTTGTGGCAGAACTTAAAGAATTGGGAATGCCTAACACTGGATTTGCCGTGGATATTGTTACTTATAATGATATTGAAACAATTGCAAACAAGGCAAGCAGTGAGGGTATTGATATTATTGAGTTTTTGATTTCTCCAAACTTGGGTGAACCTCTAAAACCTCTTAAAAAAATCATAAGTGGTGGTGAAATGAGCAGATTTATGCTTGCAATCAAAAAGATAACAGCTCAAATTGACGGCGTAAATGTTATGGTATTTGACGAAATTGACACTGGTATAAGTGGAAAAATTGCACAAGTTGTTGCAAACAAACTTTATGACATTTCAAATAGTAAACAAGTGCTTGCAGTCACTCATCTTCCACAATTGGCATCAATGGCTGACAGTCACTATTTGATTGCAAAAACAACAGATAATGAAAGAACAAAAACGAATGTCAAACTTTTAAATCAAGAGCAATCTGCCGTTGAAATTGCAAAAATGATTGACGGCTTGGAGGCAAGTGAATTTGCAATTCTTCATGCCTCAAAATTGATTGAAATTGCAAAGGAATATAAGGCAAATTAGCTTTTAAAATAAATAATAAATAAAGTTTTTATTAAATTTTTATATAATATTGATATTTAAAAAAAATAAAACTTAAATTGCTTAAAAACTTAGATATTTAATAAATGAATTATGCACAAAAATGTTATTATATTAAAATTTTTGAGTTAAAAGTTTTAATTATAATAACAATTATGCTACTGTGGCTCAGTCGGTAGAGCAGCTCACTCGTAATGAGCAGGTCGGCGGTTCGATCCCGCCCAGTAGCTCCACAACAAGCATCCGAAAATCTAAAAAATTTTCGGGTGCTTGTAAGTTTACAACTAGGCAGAATCGATAACACTCCGTAGCCACACTATGTTTGGCGGCTCTTCGCTTTGCTCGAACCCGATCTCGCGTGAGTAAGCTCCATAACAAAATAGAACGCAGTTTGCGTTCTATTTTGTTATTAAAAAAACTTAGTAGAATCGCCGGGGACCTGCTCATTAAAAACGGGGACATACAAAATAAAATCTTTTGTGAAAAATATTAATTTGATTTTGGTTGTGATAGTTGTAGTATAAAAAAATTTAATTATTTTTTTTAATTGTTGAGTCGAGATTTTGCTTAAATTTATGGGGAAAATTATTGGTTGGTATTTTTTGATTCATTGATTTTATTGACTAAATAAAAGGGAGTTTTTTTTGGTGAATTTTTTATTTAAATTAGTTGTCTTTTATTGTTGAGTTTGCTATAATTGTATGCGTGATAAATAAAAAACAATATAATTAAGGTAAATTTAATTGTAAATTTTATTTATACACTACATTAATTAACCACAAATCGTTTTTATATTGGAGTCAGGAGTTAGTAGTATGAGCAAATTGTATGACAAGTATTTTAATGATGAAAAAAAAGATGAAACAGAAATTGAAACAATCAATGGAGATGCAAATATCGAAGTCGCAAAATTGACAGACGAGGTTCTATGCAATATTGGAGATAATCAAGAAAATATGAATGTTAGCACACATGAAAACGATATTCATATTAGCAAAATTGGTGATAATCAAAAAAATATCAATTTTAACGGGAATAAAGTTGATTATGAAATTAACAAAATTGAAGATAAAAAAGAAAATTCAAATGCAAGTGCTAAGACAATTCAAGGACAAAAAAACTCCAAAGCAATTCTCATAGTTATGTGCATTATTTTTACCATTGTCGGTGCTTTTTTGATGTATTTAGGTGTTTCAAAAACTATAAAATATTTGAGTTTTGAAGAAGTTGAAGCAGAAATTGTGTATGTTAGGACTTATAGGTCAACTGGAAGAAAATCAACATTGATGGCTGTTCCAACATATGAATTTGTTGTTGATGGTGTTACTTATAGAGTTGAAAGCAGTACTTCTGTTAGTGCAAATCTTGCTCCTCGTGTTGGTGATAAAGAAAAAATAAAATATAATCCAAATGACCCAGAAGAAATTGTGAATTTTAGTTGGACGATTATTATTTTCTATGTTATGGGTGCTATATTTGGAGGGGTTGGAATAACATTATTAATACTTGTTTTAAAAGGAAAAGTTCAGTTTTCACCAACAAATAAAAGCAACAAAACGATTGTTAATTCTTATCGCTAATTGCATTATTTAAATTTACTGCTATAGAGATTAAGTATTAAAATTGTGAAATATAATATTGATATTTTTTAAATATAGTTTTGTTGCACAAAAATTATTTAATTATTACAATTTTATTTAATATAAAAATATATAAATTTACTTTAGTATGGGAAAAGCTTTAATGATTATTGTGATAATAGAAAAAAATAAGTGCTTATTATAGCACTTATTTTTTTTATAAAAAACATATTAGTCATTCATTGCGTCTGAAAGTATTGCCATAACTTTGTCATAGCAACCACCACAACCAGTAGAGCAGCGAGTGATATCTTTGATATCTTCAAAGGCTTTTAACAAGTTGTTGATATCATTGTGTTTATGCAATTCATTGACGATATCCAAAAAGCTTACATTGTTGCAGTTGCAAACAATATAATCGCCGTTTGCAAGGGTTTTTACAGGTTCTGTTTCGCAAGTTGATTTTGCAAGATTTTCTGCTTTCCAAAGTCCGTGTAAATTGCAATATGCATAAACAGCAACCAACTCATCATCTTCACACAAGGCAAATGTAACTTGAGGTTTGCTGCCTGCTGAAAGAACTTTTCTTTGATTACCTTGTTTTGTTTTAATTGATACCCATTCAATAGAGTGTTCTTCGCTCATAGGGTGAGCAACTTCTCCGACAGTAACAATTACTTTGTTATCTTTTATTTCAAATACTGGCACATGTTTTTCTTTTGCAGCATCCACACTACCAGCGATAATTTCGTTCATTTTTTGTCCACAACAGATTACAGGTACGCCTGTCTCTTTTACGATAGCAACAATTTTGCCACAATGACTGCATTTGTAAAATCTTTGTTCCATATGATAAGTCTCCGTAAATGTAAAATTTAATGTATAAATTATAGCATATTTGCCAGTTTTTGTCAATTACCTATAAATTATTTGCCTGTAATATTCATTTTTTTAGAATTTCTTTTGATTATTCACAGCGAATTCAGTTGAAGGTATGCGATAGGTGCGAACATAATCAATTTCAAAGTCGCCATATTCTACATCTTCAGGGTTGTCTGTTACCAGTTGTTTGCCCTTTGGAAGTATTGCTTTCCAAGGATTTGTGCCAACCACACCATCCTCGCCACCTATTTCTGTGGATAGAAACAAGTATTGTGGAACTCCTGATACATTTCCTGTGCGATTGTAACTTGTAGTCCACACGCAAATGTTATCAATATAAAATTTATACATATTTTCATCCCAGTAAAGGCCATAAACATGAAAATTGTCGTAAATGTCTCCTGCATTTTCAGTAAGCCATTTCATATTAAAAGTGCTTGTGCCTGTTCCAAGATTATAGTCGCCAATGTGCAATGCTTGTTGTACAACTTGATTGTTTTTGCGAGCATAAGCAGGAGCTTCCATAATGTCAATTTCGCTACCATAAGTTTTTGCATCCAGTGTTGCTTTGCCATCAGTTGCCTTTGGTGCATTGTAAGGCATCATCCAAAATGCTGACCAAGTTCCGTAGAATTTTGGAAGTCTTGCACGAACTTCAAAATAACCATATTTTTGAGCAAGGGCTTGGTCGCTTATTATTCCTGCTGATTGCCATTTCCCATCAACTTTTTGAGTTCTAATTTTAAGGGCAGTCACAGTTTCGTCGCCATCTTGTGTTTTTTCCACAACGCATTGGTCAAGTGTCCAGTAGCCACCTTTTCTGACAACTTTTCTGCCTTTTTGAGTGCCGTCAAAAGGCTCGCCTGAGTCAGCATCCGTTCCCGGTTCAATACGCCAGTTGTTAGTGTTTATTTCAGTAGCCTCAAATTCGTCATGCCAAACGATATTTTCAACTGTTTTAATTGTTCTCAAATCGACCTCGTAAGACTCATCAGTTAAAAACCAACACAATGTGAAAGTGATTGCAAATACAACCAAAAATATAACAGCTGCTATTATGAAAATGATTTGCTTTTTGTTAACTCTACCCATAAACAACTCCAAATCTATTTAAAAAATTATTTATTATTAAAAGTATATTTTATATATAATAACATATTTTTATTAATAATGCAATAGCAAAAAATTTAAAACTTGTCCTTTTTTTCAGTTTTTGTAACAATTTTGCATATTGGTTGCGATAAGTCAATAAAATATATAGAGAAGTATATCAGGAGTATGTAATATGCAAAATTATATTATGGAAAGGGTGGAGGAAATTGCTAATTACATTATCGAAACAGGGTCAACTTTACGGGATACGGCAAATGTTTTTATGATTTCTAAAAGCACTGCACATACAGATATGACAATAAGATTACCGGAAATTGATGCTGAAAAGTACGAAAAAGTTCGTGAAGTGTTAGATAAAAATCTAGCAGAAAGACATATTAGGGGAGGACATAGTACTCAATTAAAATACTTGCATAATTAAAAAATTTTTAAATGAAAAAATAGAATTGAAAGTTTTTTCAATTCTATTTTTTTCAATTATCCTGCCGAAAATCGATATTATTTTGCAAATAAGTTCATTATTTTGCCTAATTAATGCATTTTTCAGAGCTATTAAGCATTAAATTTATTTGTCTAATTATTGTAATTAGCTTTAAATTTATCGATGCATTTGTGTGAGCTAAAATTATGTGCCTAATATGGGAACTAAATTTTTCTGTTGTCGTCATTGTCTTTTTTGTATCCTTCAGGCAAAGACCTATCCCACAAATTATTTCTGCTTGGGTTGTAAATTGCACCAAGCATAATTTGTTTTGTCCCAGGCTTTTCAGTGTTGATTTTGTCAATCAATGCTTTGGTGTGACTGCGATTAGAATTTTTGTCCTTAGGGCAAGGATTGTGTACTATTGGGTAATTATATTTTTTTGCCAAAGCAGTCAAGTATTTTTCCTCTATGTAAATAAAAGGTCTTATCAAAGTGATATTTGTTCTGTCCATAAAGCTGACTGGAGAAAAGGTGCTGAATCGTCCTTCGTTCATAAGACACATAAGCATTGTTTCCAAAATGTCATCTGCATGGTGACCTAAAGCTATTTTGTTGCAGCCGTTTTCAATGGCAATTGTGTTTAGTGCACCCCTTCGCATTTTTGAACAAAGTGAACAAGGACTTTTTTCTTTTCTGTCCTCAAAGATAATTCTTGCAATGTCTGTGTCGTGAATAATAAGAGGTATGTTTTCCTGTTTGCAAAAGTCTTTTAGGGCTTGCACCTCTTTTTGATCTGTGTCTGCAAACCCCAAATTTATGTTGATTGCAATAATATCAAATTTGTAAGGAGCAAACTTTTTGTAGCCGTTTAGCACAGCAAGCAGACAGATGCTGTCTTTGCCACCACTCAATCCAACGGCAATTTTGTCTCCTTCTTGTATCATATGATAGTCATCAATGGCGCGTCTTGTAAGACTAAGTATTTTTTGCATTTCCAAATCCTTTTATTTAAATGTTTTTGTTTATTTACATATAAATATATATATAATATACACTAATTCATTGACTTTATGCAACTGTTTGGGTATAATTAAAATGTATCAAAATAAAATATAATAGGTTTGTGGCAATATTCACAACCAAATCTGTTTGTTTTTGGTGGGTAAGATATGGCAGATGCGATAATTAAATTTTTTCAAGAACTTTTGAATAATGATATTTTGACAATTTTCATCATATCAATGATTCCTATTGTGGAGTTGCGTGGCGCAGTGCCAGTTGCAATTGAAATGGGGTTCAGTTGGTATGAGGCGTTTGGCTATGCTTTTTTGGGTTCAATTATTGTCGCGCCTATTCTGCTTTTAATTTTAATGCCAATCCTCAATGCAATGAAGAAGATTAAATTTTTCAGAGGACTTGCAAATGCTGTGGAAAATTTGTTCCAATCTAAGGCAGAAAGTGTAAGAAAAAAAGCAAACAAAGCTGATTCAAAAAACACAGAAGATATTATAAAAATGGTTGGTGTCTTTTTGTTTGTGGCAATACCTTTACCTTTGACAGGAGTTTGGACGGGCACTGCCGTCGCTGTCTTCTTAGGACTCGGTTTTTGGAAATCATTGATTTCAGTTGCCGTTGGAAATGTTTCTGCAGGGCTCATTATGACAGGACTCAGCTTGTTGTTTAAGGACAATTTGAATTTGTTTTTGACAATCTTTATGGCTGTTGTTTTGGGTGTTTTGGTGCTAAATATTATTTATTTGGTTGTAAAATCTCACTTAAAAAAGAAAAAAGCCGTCAATGAGAGTGATTGCAAAGATGGCGAAAATAAATCTTGTAACATTGCTAATGACAATGTTGAAATTTGCGAAGATATGAATGAAAAAAAAGAAAATAATACTCAAAGATTGCAAAACGCTATTGTAAGTGACACAGAAAGTGTTGTGGGTAATATGCTCGAGGAAAAGATTGAAAACAATGATATTGCTGGCTTGAATGACAAATTTGAAAGTCAAAATGTGAAAGTGAGCAAGTGTGTAGTAAAAAATATTGATAATGCAGAGCCACAAATGGAAATAATGGACAATGATTGTGAAGATGAAATTGATAGTGGCAAAAAGAATGATTTGAAAGTTGATTTTTCAAACATTCATGATTAAATTTGATTTGATAAATAAGGATAAAAATGATAAACAAAAAGCAAAACAAGGGGTTTACGAGTAAATTTGGTTTTTTAATGGCAACGGTTGGTTCGGCTGTCGGACTTGGCAATTTGTGGAGTTTTCCATATAAGGTTGGAGAAGGTGGCGGAGCAGCTTTTGTTTTTATTTATATTATAATGGTATGCCTTGTTGGTGTGGTGGCGATGATAGGCGAGTTTGTTATCGGCAAACGCTCTAGGGTTAATGTAATTGATACTTATGGTGGAATAAGCAAATGGTTTAAATGGCTTGGCTATTTGGGTGTAATTGTTCCGTTTTTGATACTTTGTTATTATCAAGTAATCGGTGGTTGGTCAATCAAATATATGGTGGACTATATCGGTGGTATTGGTGTGGCAAGTGGTGCAAACAATGTTGGCGATATGTTTGGAACATTCACCACAAGCGTGGGTATGCCTGTTGTATATCTGCTTGTGTTTGCTTTGGTGGTTGGCATAATTGTGCTTTTTGGTGTAAACAAAGGCATTGAAAAAGCAAGTAAAATTCTTATGCCAGCTTTGTTTGTTTGCTTGATAGTTGTGGTTATCAAGGGGCTAACATTGCCAAATGCTGCAAAAGGACTTGAGTTTTTGTTTAAGCCTGATTTTGGTAAAATTACAGGTTCAACCGTGCTTTCTGCACTTGGACAAGTCTTTTTTAGTATGTCTTTGGGTATGGGTATTAATGTTGCATACGGCAGTTATATGAAAGATAGTATGAACATCGGGAAAAGTGCTGTTATGGTTGGTGTGCTTGATACTATTATGGCTTTGCTTGCAGGTATGGCAATATTCCCAGCAGTGTTTTCTTTCGGACTTACTCCAACAGCAGGACCAGGCTTGTTGTTTGTTGTGCTTGCAGAAGTTTTTGCAAGTATGGGACCTGTTGCTGGGAGAATTTTTGGTGCTATTTTCTTTATGCTTGTTATACTTGCTGCCACAACATCTTCAATTGCTTTGCTTGAAGTGCCAGTGCAGTTTGTTGTGGAAAGATTTCACATCAACAGAAAACTTGCATCATTGTGCATTGCAGGCATTGTGTTTGGCATAGGTGCATTTATCGCAATGTCTTTTGGTGTTCCAAGTTTGCAGGTGGAAGGTGTGGATTTGCTTACATTGTTTGACTCAATAACAAACAAATTGATTTTGCCAATTACTGCGGCATCAACTTGCTTGCTTGTTGGATATAAGGTTAAACCAAAAAATTTGTTTGATGATTTGCAAGCGGACAGTAAAAGTAAAATAATCATTTATAAGATTTGGGGCTTTTTGATAAGATATGTCACTCCAATAGGGATATTGTGCGTGCTTGGCATTGGAATAAATGAGGTTATAACAGGTGGAGCAGGCTTTGAAACACTTGCAGGAAAATTATCAATCATTTTGTCGGCATTAATGCTTGTTGTGTTGTCTGTTGTGGCAAATTTGATTGCAAATTATTTGGATAAAAAGAAACTTTATGATTAAAACAAGTTGCAATAAAAAGCAATCTGTTGAGACTATGAAATAGCTTTTTAGGATATTGTTTTGTAAAAAACATATACAAAAGAAAAATAGGAGTAAAAATGCGTATTTGTTCGCTTGGTAGTGGTAGTAAAGGAAACTGTACTTACATAAATGTGGAAGGCAAAGGAATTTTGATTGACAATGGCTTGTCTTGCAGAGAACTTGCAAACAGAATGTCTGATATCGGACTTGATATGAGTGATATTAAGCATATTTTGATTACTCACGACCACAACGACCATGTCAATGGCATTGGCGTGCTTGCAAGAAAAACTGATGCTGCAGTTTATGCTCATCCCAAGTGTTTTAAAGCAATTTCCGGCAAGCTTGGCGATGTCAACTATTGTGGCGACAATGAAAATTACGAAAATGGATTTCATATTGGAGATGTTTATATCAAGCCTTTTCGCACCCCTCACGATGCAGCATATTCAGTTGGTTATAGGATAGAAGGAGAGGGCAAAACTTTTGCTTTGGCAACAGACCTTGGCGTTGTAACAGAAAGCATTTTTAAGCATTTGTCAAATACGGATCTTACAATAATAGAATCCAATCACGATATAAAAATGCTAAAATATGGCAAATATCCCGAACCATTGAAAAAAAGAATAATGAGCAATCACGGACATCTTGCAAATGTTGAAACAGCCATTGCAATTTGCAAATTGGCACCAACATCCAAAAGATTTTTGCTTGCGCATTTAAGTGAGGATAACAATTTGAAACAACTCGCTTTTGATGAAAGCAACAATGCTTTGAAAAAAATTGGCGTCACTCCAGCAGATATTACTTTGGATGTTCTTGACCAATACATACCAAGCAAGATTTATGAAATATAAACGCATATTTTGAGCAACAAAATAAGTGTTTTAACATTTTGCAGTAGGCAAATTTCAAAATGTTATAGCAGACGATTTGAGAATATTAGCACATTAAAAATATATTTTCAGAATCGCAATAAAAAAGGAAAGCGTATGAGAAAATTAGAGGATTTAAACAAAAGTTATTTTGGACCCAGAGTAAGCGACGGCGCAGGCGTGTATGTTGCAGGGTTTGTTTTTATGTATATATTACAAGTTGTACTAATGTTGGTTACAGGATTTATTGTGGAACTTGATTTGAATAATCCTCCACTTTGGTATCAATGGGTTGCAACCATTGTTAATCAAGGGGCTTTTGTTTTGGCTGTTTTAGCATTTGGAGCTATTGCACATAAGCCATTGTTGCAAGAGTGTAAAATCAATCGCAAATTGCACTGGAAACAAATTTTGATTATTCCTGCAATAGTTTTGGTTGGCATTATGGCGTTTTTGCCACTTGCACAAGGGTTTGTTCAGCTTGTTTATATTATAACAAAAAAAGCACCAGCAGTTAGTATGGATATTGGCACGCAGTGGTGGGAAGTATTGATTACAATAGTGTTGGTGAGTGTTTTGCCTGCAATAGGTGAGGAAGTGCTTTTCCGTGGTGGCGTTGCAAGAGGACTTAAACGCAAAAATTATCTTTTTGCAATTTTAATGTCAGGACTAATGTTTTCAATTTTCCATGGCAATGCGGCACAAACTGTGCATCAGTTTTTTATTGGTATGGTGTTTGCGTATTTATATTTTGTAACAGGTTCTTTGCTTGCTTCAATGTTTGCTCACTTGCTTAATAATTTGTTTGCAGTATTGTTTGAATTGGCACTTGCAAATGTGAATATAACCTTGTCATTAGGTGCTGAAATTTCAATTTGGGTAGTTGTTTGCATAATTGGTTTTGTTGCAATGTATTTCTTGCTTAGATATATGATGAAAATCAGCAAAGAGGTCAAAGGTTTGCCACAAAATCAAGATAAAATGGCTTGGGCAAAAGATTTGGTTAATGCTTTTTCTGTGCGTGGAATAAAAGACAATTACTCAAGATTTAATAGCTCTTTAAAAATGCTTTTTGACGACCCTTGTGATAACTTAAATATTGATGGCGATATCGTAAAAGATATACCTTTAAATGAAGTTAATGATAGTGCAGATGGCAATCAAAATGGTGTGGGTGACATAGAAAACAAAAGTTCAAGTTCTAGCGAAATGGACAAGTTACTTGAAGAGGCAAACAAACAGACAATTTCAAAACGCAAGAGGTTTGATATTATGGCTCTTGTTGTTGCTGTAGGAATTGCACTTGCAGTGTGGATAATAAATTTGTTTTAAATATGAATATTAATATAGTTTGTGTGGGAAAAATTAAAGAGAGTTTTTATCGTGAGGCGATTGCAGAATATGCAAAGCGCCTTACAAGATTTTGCAAGTTTAATGTTGTGGAAGTTGCAGAATGCAAACTTGAAGGAAATGAGATAAACAAAGTTATTGTTAACGAAGGAAAAAGCATTATTACAAAACTAAAAGGTTATGTGATTGTGCTGGACTTATCAGGGCAAATGTTGAGTAGTACTTCACTTGCAGAAAAAATTGATAGCTTGCAAGTTGGTGGTGTCAGTGAAATAACCTTTGTGATCGGAGGTTCTTATGGGCTGTCTGATGAGGTCAAACAAAATGCTGATTATAGTTTGTGTTTTGGAAAAATGACCTATCCACATCAACTTATGCGAGTAATTTTGTCTGAGCAAATTTATCGTGCTTTTATGATAAACAGCAATAGTGAATATCACAAATAAAACTCGGTATTTTTCAAAATCATTTCAAAAATCGGTATTAAACGCAAAAATTGAGCTTATTAGTGTTCAATTAATGCAGAGGATTTGATATATTGCAACTAAGTTTTGGCATTGTCAAGGTGTCTTGCATATAATACTATTAATACATAATGTGAGGTAGTTATATGTATGATGATGTTGCATTGGATAAAGATTTGGCAGTGCTTGAGGCACAAGGGGCAAAGGTGTTTACAATTGGTTATACGCTTTTGGGAAGACCTATCAAATGTGTGGTTAAAGGCAATCTGAATGGACCTTGTGTGCTAGTGCAAGCAAGTATGCACGCTCGAGAATACATTACAACACCACTTGTAATTGAAATGATGAAAAATTACAATGGCAATGTTGGTGTATGGTGTGTTCCTATGGTTAATGTGGATGGCGTTTTGCTTTGTCAGTACGGATTGAGGAGCGTGCCTGACAAAAAATTGCAAGATTTTTTGCTTGATGTAAATGGTGGTAACACCGACTTCAGCTTGTGGAAAGCAAATGCTAGGGCAGTCGACCTTAATGTAAACTATAACGCAAAGTGGGGAGAAGGCAGACAAAATGTTACTTATCCTGCACCGAGTGACTATATTGGGGAGTTTCCTGTTTCAGAACCTGAAAATATTGCATTAAGAGATTTTACAAACAAATTGCAACCAAGCGTAACTCTGAGTTATCACACAAAAGGAGAGGTAATTTATTGGGGCTTTGAGTGCATAAAACCATATTTTGATTACGCTCAAAGAATAGGAAATGTAACAGGTTATCCAATTTTTGAAAGCACGGATAGTGCAGGTGGATATAAAGATTGGTATACTGCTACAACTTTCAAGTTGGGATTAACTTTGGAAGTTGTTAATGCTGATGTGCCTTATCCGATTGATTTGTCCGTGTTGCCAGAAGTTTTCAGACAAAATCAAAATGTTTTGCAAACAGCTGCAGTCATCGCTGAAGAAATAGAGCGTGCTGAATAAGTTGATTTAACTTAACATTCAAGTTTTTTTCTATATCACAAACAATATGTGATTGTTATATGGAATAAGCAAAATGTTTTAAAATACAACAAAATTTGCTTTTTTTAGTGCTTATTAATTAATTAATTTTTTTACAATTTACATTTAATTTTGAATTAAAAATACCAAGCAAAAGAGGAGATTATGCAGGATAAAGATTATATGCAATTAGCTTTGAGACAAGCAAAATTGGCACAAACTTTTGACGAAGTGCCGATTGGTGCTGTAATTGTAAAAAATGATGAGGTTATTGCATATGGTGAAAATCGCAAAGAAAGAGAAAATTGTGCAGTCTATCACGCAGAAATTGTTGCAATCACAGAGGCATGCAAAAAACTGAATAATTGGTATCTTGATGACTGCACATTATATGTTACTCTTGAGCCGTGTCCAATGTGCTGTGGCGCAATTTTAAACAGCCGCATTGATAGGGTTGTTTTTGGTGCTACTGACCCCAAAAGTGGTGGAGTTACAAGTCTTTACAATTTGCTTGATGACAAAAAATACAATCATACTTGCAAGGTTGAAGGTGGCGTCTTGCAAGAAGAATGTGCTGCAATATTATCGCAGTTTTTCAAAAAAAAGCGTGAGCAGAAAAAAGCCGAAAAAAAAGTTTGATATAGGAGTACAATATGCTTATTGTTGGGTTAGGAAATCCGGATAAAAAATATGATGGCACATATCACAATGTCGGATTTATGGTTATTGACAAATTGCTTGAAAAATTAGGAATAAATTTGAAGGAAGAGGCTTGTCGTGCAAAGTTTGCAAGTTTTTATAAAAATGGCGAAAAAGTTATTATTGCAAAACCTATGACATATATGAATTTGTCAGGAGAGGCAGTGATTGCGTTAAGCAGTAGATTTAAAATTCCTGCAAATGAAATTATCGTTGTTTATGACGATATTGATTTGCCAGTTGGCGAAATTAGAATTCGCAAAAGTGGTTCGGCAGGCACTCACAATGGTATGCGAAACATTGTCAGCAAATTGGGTGGCACAGATTTTCCACGCATAAGGGTTGGGATTGGAAAACCTCAACCACCAATGCAGCTTGTGGATTATGTACTTAGTCACATTAAAGGCGAAAATAAAATAAAACTGGACAAGTCTTTTGAAAAGGTTGCTGACCTTCTTGCAGATTTTATGGGGCATAAAGATTTGGACAAAATGATGAGAGATAGCAAATAAAAGATAGTAAGTAATTTTATAGTTTAGGCATTTAGACTTTGCTAAAAATGCAAATTGGTTAAGTTGTGTTTTAATTTGCAGACATAACGCAAAAGGCTTGTAAAATTAAGTTTATATTTTTAGAGATTTTGCAATAATATCGATTTTTGACGGATTATTTGCAAAAATTTTGTTTTTTTGCAATTTTTTTGAGCATATTGCAAAATAGGAAGACAATATCTGATTATTTTTGTTATCTATAGATTATATAAGCTTTTACACAAGGAGATAGATTGTTGGACGAGAGTTTGGTAAACACTTTAGACCTTAGGGAATTAGGTGGAGTTTTGCAAAACATAAGAGCAAAGGTGCGTTCAGGAGTTAACACAGCTGTGTTCACTTCTAATATTGCTGAGCGTATTCACATTGCATGGGGACTGGATGCCCCCATATTGTTTGTTGTGTCTGACAGAGTTAAAGCAAGAGAATTTGCACAAGAGTTTGAACAATATGAAGATGAGGTTAGTTTGCTTGTTGAGCGTGACGATATGCTTATGTATAGGAAACTTGCTGTGGGAGTTGACATAACCTCAAGACTCCGTGCACTTTATGATTTTATCACAGGAAAAAGTAGGATAATGGTTGCAACAAGCGAGGCATTAATGCAATATTTTCCAACTTTGGAAAACATTAAAAAATCACTTTTGCAGCTGGAAGTTGATGGAGAAATTGCACCTCAAAAAGTGCTTAAACGCCTTGTTGAAATGGGATATATCCGTGTGGATAGTGTTATGGAGAAAGGCGATTTCAGTATGGTGGGAGATATTTTGAGCGTTTTTCCTGATAATATTGAATATCCTGTTAGAATTTCTTTTTTTGATGAGCAAATTGAAAGCATAAAGCAATTTGATTTGGAAAGTATGAAATCCACAAACAACTTGGATAGTTTGGAAATTTTTTCAAGAATAGACTCTACTTTCAGCAATATTGATTTGCAACAAGTTTTGAGCAAAGCAAAAAAGAGTGTTAAAAGCTATTTGGATGCCTCCAAAACACGCGCCAAGGAAATTATTGGCGAGCTTGAAGGAAAAATTGAAGTAAACAATTTAAAAAATCTTAATTGGTTGTTGCCTTTTTGTTCAAATTTGAGTGGTATTGAGGAAATTTTGCCTCAAAATACTATTGTAGTTTTTGACGACCCAAAAAATATTTTTGACCACGCAAAATTGTATTATAATGACTTTATTACGCGTGGAAAAAATTTGATGGAACAAGGCGAAACAACTGCCGAACATCTTAAGGCAATGCGCAAAACAGATATTTTTGGCGAGCTAGCAAACAAATTTTATACTTTGGGTTTTGCTAATATCACAAGTTCCAATCCAATTTTTGAACCACGGGAGATTTTTAAGCTTACAAATCCACCAATAAGAAGTTATTATGCAAACTACAACAGCTTGAGCACTGATTTAAAGGCATTTAACATAAATGGCTTTAGGGTTGTTTTGTGTGCAGGAGATGAGCACACTGCAAGAAGCTTTGTAAGTTCACTTAAAGATAGCAATGTTTTTACAAGATATATGACAACTATCCCACAAAATTTCACAGGAATAATTGTCACTCCATTTGGGATAAAAAGAGGCTTTAACTATTCTGCAAGCAAGTTTGTTTTGATTGGTTTGAATGAACTTTTAAGAAAAAAAGAAGTCAATCTTGCAAAAAAAAGACACAAAACAAATGTGTTTACTATGCCAAAAGTGGGGGACTATGTTGTTCACGAAGTTCATGGTATCGGTTTGTGCAGTGGGGTGGAACAAATTGAGGCTTTTGGCGTAAAGCAAGATTTTGTTGTCATCAATTATGCTGAAGGAGATAAGTTGTATATTCCAGCAAATCAAATGGATATGTTGGAAAGATTTAGTGGCAGTGATATAACTCCAAAATTGAATAGGCTTGGTGGCAAAGAGTTCCAAAAAATGAAAGAACGCGTTAAAAGTTCTGTCAGAGAAATGGCGTTTGATTTGTTGGAACTTTATCGTGCAAGAATGAATGCAAAAGGGTATGTTTATCCACCTGATACTTATTGGCAAAAAGAATTTGAGGATTCTTTTGAATATACGGAAACAGATGACCAATTAAAAGCTATAGCTGACATCAAATCGGATATGGAGCGAGGCATTGTCATGGACAGGCTTATTTGTGGTGATGTTGGATATGGCAAAACAGAGGTTGCTTTGCGTGCTGCGTTCAAAACTGTTATGGAAGGCAAGCAAGTGGCAATTTTGGCACCAACAACAATACTTGCAAGGCAACATTACAACACGGCACTTGCAAGATTTAACGAAAGCAAACTTAAATGTGTGTTGATGTCAAGATTTCAGTCTAAAGAGGAAATCAAACGCAATCTTGCAAAAATTGAGTCAGGCGAGGCGAGCGTTATTGTTGCCACTCACAGATTGCTGTCAAACGATGTGAAATTTAAAGATTTGGGGCTTTTGGTGCTTGATGAGGAGCAAAGATTTGGTGTTGAGCATAAGGAAAAAATCAAAACATTAAAGCACAACATAAATGTGCTTACGCTTTCTGCAACACCAATTCCAAGAACTTTGAATATGGCATTAAGTGGAATAAGGGATATTTCTGTTTTGGAAACACCACCAAAGCACAGATTGCCTGTGGAAACTTATGTGACCGAAATGACAGATGGATTGCTGATTGACACAATTAATCGTGAAATTGACAGGGATGGACAAGTTTATGTGTTGTACAACAGAGTCAATGATATTGAAAAAATTGCAAGCAAAATTATGACTTTGGTGCCAAATGCAAAAGTGGTTATCGGGCACGGACAGATGTCGGACACAGAACTTGAGGACGCCATTGACAATTTTTATAACAAAAATGCAAATGTGCTTGTCTGCACAACGATTATTGAAAACGGAATTGATTTGCCAGATGCAAACACATTGATTGTTTTTGATGCAGATAGGTTGGGCTTGAGCGCACTTTATCAGTTGCGTGGCAGAGTGGGAAGGTCAAACAAACAAGCATATGCATATTTCACCACAAAGCAATCAAAAGTGCTAACAAGTGATGCCTTAAAAAGATTAACTGCAATCACAGATTATACGGATTTTGGCAGTGGTTTTAAAATTGCAATGCGTGATTTGGAAATCAGAGGTGCCGGAAATGTTTTGGGCAAAGAACAGCACGGACATATCGCAAAAGTTGGTTATGATATGTATTGCAAATTGCTTAAAGAGGTTGTGGAAGAAATCAGTGGAGGCGAGATAGCAACAAAATCAAATGTTGATATGAAAGTGGATATTGATACTTATCTTGACCCAGATTATATTCCAAACAATGACGAAAAGATTAAGGTGTACAAAGATATCGCAGAGCTAAAAGGCACTGACGAATTGCAAGAAATGTATGCCGATTTAAAGGATAGATACGGAGAGCCGGGTGAAGGACTTTGCAATCTTATGTACACGGCTGTGGTAAAAAATATGGCTGCAGAAATTGGTGCAGAAAAAGTTAAAATTTCTAACAGCAAATGTGCAATTCAGTTTGACAGCAGTGTTTTAAAAAATCAAAATGTTATTTTTGCAGTCAGTGATATGCAAGATGAATGCAGTTTTGTGCTAAATGAAAAACCAAGTGTTGTTTTTGAGATTAAAATGCTCAATATTAGGCAAAAATTAAATTTAATGATAAAATTTTTAAAAAAATGTAAAAATAATTAAAAAACTATTGCTATTTTAATTATAATCTTGTATAATAAACAAGTAATATTAAAATTATAGGCAAATTCTGCCATTCTCATATTAAGGAGAGGAATAATGAAAAAAGGACTTGTTTTGGTTGTCGCCATTGTTGTGATTTTAACTTTTGTGCTTGCTGGTTGTAACCTTATTGTTACAAACGAGGAGCGTGATGGTGATCAAGTTGTGGCAACCGTTGAACATAATGGCTTAATTGGGGAAATTACTAAAAAGGAATTTTCAAATTATTTTCTTCAAAACTATCAAACATACAGCAGTTATTTCCAGTGGTCTGTTGAAGAGGCTGGGGAGTATTTTATTTCTTTGCTTGCAAGACAAAAAATGTTGACTATTCTTGCCACTGAAAAATTGACAGACGGCAAAGTTGACAAGGATAAGTTTAATGCTATTGCATCAAAAAATATCCAAAAAGGCGATACAACAAAAGGTTATGGCGTTTATTCTGCGTATCTTATGAGTTTGTTGCAACCTGATGAGCAAAAGTATGTTAAAGAGCAAACAAACAAAATGTTCATAGATGCTTATGAGGAGAAAATTCAAACTGAAATTGAAAACGACAAAATAAGAGAAGAGTCTGAAAACAAAGATAATGACAAAAATAAAGGCAAAGAGCCTCGCCCTGTAAAAAGTAAAGATGAAAGCACAGAGTTTAAGCCAGACAGCTCAGTTACACTTGACGATGTCGCAAACATTAAGAGCTTCTTTGACGATGAGAAGTATAAGCCAAACGAAAATTCAAGTCAATACGAAAAAGATGCTTTCAAAGAAAGAGAAAGAGCTTTGTCTGAAAACTACATCACTTATGAATATTATCTTGCAAAACAAATTGAAACAAGAATTACAACAAAATATGAAGAGCTTGACGAGTTCAAAGACACTTCAGATATCAAAATTAAAGTTGAAAATCTTTATGCTACTACTTTGGCAGAACAAGAAAAATCTTACAAAACAGCAAGCAACTATAAAAGTGCTATTGAGGGCAGCTCTCCAGTGATTTATCACAACGGCAGATATGTTAAAATTAAGAGTATTTTATTGCAATTCTCTGATAAACAAAAATCTGATTTGAGCTATATCAATAGTGCATTCTCAAAAGAGATAGCTTTGAAATTGCGTGAGGCACTTGTTTTTGGTAACATTGATGCATTGGATATTCCTGCAACAATTGACAAAGACAATTTGGGCTTGAAAGTTTATAAATCGAACATAAAATATGACCCTAACAAAACAGCAGGTGATCCAAGCAAAGTTGATAAGAGTAAGATTGATCCAAACAAATCATTGCAAGAAATCGCAGAGGAATTCAATTATCCTTATTTGCCTGATTTAAGCTTTGACCCTGAAAAAGAGGAAAGTGACACAAACCAAAAATGGCAAACTTTTGATTTTGCACAAGTAATTGCTGAAATCGGTGCAGAAATCAAAGAAATTGAAAATACTGCTGCAACTGGCTATGACAATGAATATCCAAATCAAAATACAAGCGATCCTGCATATCAAATTGGTAAAAAAATGTACATTGCACAGAAGAAAGCAGAGGCTTTTGAAAACTGGATTTACACAGTTAATGACGACTCTGGTATGTTTGAAGGCAAGGAGTACACTGAATCTCCAGTTGGAAACTCAAGTGATTATGTTACAGAGTTTGCAGGATTAGTAAGACAATTGCTTTTGGATAATGGCACTGCTGGTAGCATAAGCATCACAAACACTGGAACTTCTCTTGGTGGAAATTTCACTAATATCAACAAAACTCAAATTGATGTTCCTAAGTTTGAAAATAATATCGCAAAAAAAGACCAAGTAACAATTTATACAGATACAACAAACGACATTTCATTTGTTATCAATGAATTTGGTGTTCATATTGTAATGCTAACAACTGTTCCTGTTGATATGGCTTACAATGTTGAAGGCGATCAATATGAAGTTAGAGACAATGCTGACTTTGACTTGAGCTTGTTTGAAAAAGGCGAAGGATACTCATCAGATGAAATTGAGATAATCAAAAACGCAAATAAATACTATGTTTTGAAATTGAATGCATTTGTAAGCTTTGACGAGGAAACTGGTAAAGCAGTTACATTGCAAGAGACATTGGAAAAACAAGTTAGAGACACTTACAATAGCACAGTTTACAGCAATCACACTAAAAAATTGTTTGAAATGTATGGCGAAGATTTGTTTGACAAAAAGGACGATAAACAAGCAAGTGAAGGTTATGCTGACTATAAGTTTAACAAAGCAGAATTGAAAAAATCTGTGTACAATAGTGTTTTAAGTTATGTAAAAAAATATTTTAATGTAAAATAAAACAAAAAACAAAAATATGCACTTTGATAGTGCATATTTTTATGTCAAATTGCAAATTACTTGTTATATTAATTTTTTTATCAAAAATAATAGTTAAACTTTTATAATATGTAAGTTTGTATTGAAAATTTTATTATAATGATATATAATATATATTAATATTAAATATATTTATGAGGGTAGATTTATGGAGCTTTTTGAAAAAACTTTGGATAGTGATGTTAAATTTGATGGCAGAATTTTAAAGCTTAAGGTTGATAGTGTGCAACTGCCTGATGGTAGCACATCAAGCCGTGAGTTTGTTTGTCATAATGGTGGTGCTGGTATTTTGCCATTGTCAAAGGACGGAAAGGTTGCACTTGTAAAGCAGTTTAGATATCCTTATAAAGAGGTTATTTACGAAATTCCCGCAGGAAAGATTGATGCTGGGGAAACACCTTATCAAGCTGTTGAAAGAGAGCTTTTTGAAGAAGTTGGTGGAAAATCCGACAATATCATTGACCTTGGCATAATATATCCATCTCCTGGTTATACAAACGAAAAAATTTATATTTTTCTTGCACAAAACACAATCTTTGAGCAACAAAAATTGGATGAGGGAGAGTTTTTGGAAGTGGAATATTTTGACTTTGATAAGGTGCTTGAAATGATTGAACAAAATATCATAAAAGACAGCAAAACTATTATTGCAGTGCTGAAAACTCAAAAATTATTGTAGCAAAAATAAGCTAAATGAAGATTTCATTTAAGCGTAGCATATTCAATAATTGATTTGTTAAAAAGCGTGTTTAATTTATTTGTGTTTTTAGTAGGAGTGTTTATGATTTTACAAACTGATAGATTGATTTTAAGAGAGATGACACAAAATGATTATTCAGATTTGTGTGAAATATTGCAAAACGAGAAAGTCATGTATGCCTATGAACATGCTTTTTCTGATGAAGAAGTCAAGGAGTGGTTTGATAAACAACTTGCACGATATAAGAAATATGGCTTTGGATTGTGGGCAACTGTGCTAAAAGAAAACGGAAAAATGATTGGCAATATTGGGCTTACAATGCAAAAGTTTGGGAATGAACAAGTGCTTGAAATAGGATATTTGTTAAACGAAAATTATTGGCACAAAGGTTATGCGACAGAGGCTGCCATTGCGTGCAAAAATTTTGCTTTTGATATTATAGGAGTTGATAAAGTTTATTCTATCATAAGACAAAACAATTTGTCGTCACAAGCAGTTGCAAAAAGAAATGGTATGACTATTGTAGGAGAAGAAATTAAACATTATTACAATATGGATCTGCCACATTTTGTTTTTATGACTCAAAAACAAATGTAAAATAAAAGTGTTTTGCTCAAAATGACATTGGCAATGTCATCCCGAGCGTAGTCGAGGGATCTCCAACTATGCCTATTGAGTACAAATATAAAGTATCATTTTTTGCGTAAGCAAGGGTTTGAGATTCTTCCTTATACCCCACAAAAAAGCTATTTTGTGGGGACCCCGTGATAAGCTATCGCTCCACTCAGAATGACAATAAAGGATGTCATTTCGAGCTTGTCGAGAAATCTCCGACTTCGTTAGATGTGAGCCAAAATAATTCTAATAATAACACTAAATATTTAACTAAAAAATCAGCCGAAA
>OFGE01000286.1_pt1 | contig 57660 bp, 46 predicted proteins | sample 1521681 | NCBI WGS metagenome assembly OFGE01 (sample SAMEA3504093, study PRJEB24116) | mouse gut metagenome | biome: mouse gut; feature: mouse-associated habitat; material: faeces | place: Denmark | collected 2011 | reverse complement strand
CTTTTGCGCCCGTACAGAAATCGAGGAACTCTTCCCGCTGTTTTTCTTGCCAACTATGAAAGATACCTTCCAGCTCTTTTGAGCCATGGATTTTCCCCAAGATTTCTTCACGGCTTTGAAGCGTTGGAAAATATGTCCGTAATGAATTTGCCAAATATAATCCCTCCTCGTAAAATCTCCGTGAACATTGTTAAATTAATCTCTAAAATCTTTTATTGGGTAAATGTTTTATAATAGATAATGCCTATATTTTCTGGGAAAGAAACGATAGATACAAACCACTGACTATAGGAGAAAAAAGAATTTCAGATTGGACGTCATTTTTCTTATGGGTTTATTCTATCATTATCTGAAAGTTTTCTCAATTACATTTGTGCGACATTTTTCGACAAGAGAAGTTTTAAATTTAGAGATGCTAAAGCCTATCGTCAGGCGTTAAAGATAAAAAACCCAGAACGATGCGGTGTTCTGGGGAGATTGTGGTGTATTCTGTTGCCATAAGAAAAAGAAAGGATGGTTTTACCAAAATGAAAAACAAATTAACGGCACTATTGGCGGCGTTGTTGCTGAGTATCTCTTTGCTGCATACGGAGGTCTATGCCAGTCCGAATCCCGATTCTGATATTCCTTTGGTGGTTTCAGAAAATGTGAAAGTGGAAAGCATTAAGTACTCGGAGAAATTGGGGGGTTGTGCCATTAGATCTGGTAGGTTAGTTTATCCAGCGACTCCCGAAAAGGAAGAGTGGGAGTTTTAAAAGCAAAAATCCATATTTAGTTGTTCTTTAGCCATTTTTTCCAAAAGAAGCCGATCGCGGTCATTTCCAATCACTTTATAAAGGCAGTAAGCATCCCGGTAGTATTCTTTACATTTTTCGAGGCTTCCTTTATAGTAATGATATTCGCCTATAAGATCCAAAAATCCAGGCAGAAATTGATAGTGATTGTACTTTACACAGATATTCCGTCCAAGTTCGGCAATCTCAAATGCATCTTTATAACGTCCTGATATGAGGAGTACTTGTGTATAGTTATGAGAAACCAAGGCAACCTTTCCGGCATAGCGGGATATTTTACTATAATGTTTATGTATATACTTTAATAACTGCCGATAAATGTCAATGGATTTGTTTAGTTGTCCCATATCTGCATAGACATTTGCAATCTGGCTAATTAGTGAAGTTTCATCCAGACTGTAGAGTCCAAGGCCGATTTCTTCTAAGTTACAATTTGGAACAGTAATGTGTAAAGTTTCTAATAAAAGCTCTAAACGTTCCTTTGGGCTGTAAGCACCTTGGGGTGTGCCAAAACTTCCCCTCATGGCTAGAATATACTGTTGGATAATTCGTTCATTAGTACATTCTAGCTTTTCTAGTTTTTGAATACCAGACGCACGGATGGCTGGACGGTTTTCAGGCTTGGCTCGCCCGAATCGAATAATGTCGGCACGAATCTCATCCTGTAAAGTTTTTATTTCCAATTCGTTCTGGTTTAACAAGGCGAAATACTGGTCGTCTGGCAATCCCAGCCGTTGAAGAAAAGTACAGATACGAGTATAGGATGGGATTTGTTTCCCGTTTTCCATACGAGAAATCGTAATTGGTTCACAGATGCCTTCACATAACTGTTCCTGAGTAATTCCCTGTCTTATTCGTTCTTGTTTGATGTATTCTCCCAAGGATAATTCTCTCATGAGGCTCCCCCTTATCTTGTCATGTAGGAATGATTTCCCTTGTCAATTTAATGACATGGGACTAAAATGGATATTTCAAATTTAGTTTTTCTTTTACTTCATTTTCAATCAGAAGCCGTCCGTAGTCATTTCCGGTTTCTTTATAGAGACAGTATGCCGCCCGATAGAATTCTTTGCAGTTCTCCAGCTCATCATTATAGAAATAGCATTTCCCCAGAAGCGCCAGAAGTTCAGGAAGAAATTGATATTGACCATACTTTACGCAAACTTCCTGTCCGAATTTGGCAATCTCAAGTGCGTCTTCATACTTTTCTGTTAAGAGGAGTGTACGGGTATAACCAAGGGCAATTAAAGCAAACTTTTCAGCATATCGGGACGTCTCACATTTGGAACTTTGCGTATATTTAAACAAATGACGGTATATGTCAAGTGCTTTATTCGATTGACCCATCTTTGCATATATGTACGCAATCTGGCATATCAACGAAGTCTCATCCAAGCTGGACAGACCTAAGTTGAAAGTTTCCGGATTACAGTTAGGAACTGTGATGTGAAGGGCTTCCAGTAAACCCTCCAACGCTTCCTTGGAACTGTAAGAACCGTCCGGCTTGCCAAAGGTTATCTTCATAGTCAAAATGAACTGGCGGATAATTCGGTCGTCTGGTTCCGCGAGACGTTCCAGTTTCTCCAGTTTTTGTAACCCTGCCGCTTGGATATCGGGCTGATTTTCCGGTACGGCTTGGGAAAAACGGACGGCATCGGCGCGAATCTCGTCCTGTAAGCCCTTGATTTCCAGTTCGTTTTCGCTTAATACAGCGAAATATCGGTCGTCCGGTAGGGAAAGACGCTGCAGGAAAGCGCGGATTCGATTGTAGGAAGGGGTCTGTTTGCCGTTTTCCATGCGGGAAACAGTAATGGGTTCGCAGATGCCTTCGCACAACTGCTCCTGTGTAACCCCTTGTTTCAGCCGTTCTTGGCGGATATACTCGCCAAGGAATAGTTCTTTCATAAAGTTGTCTCCTTTAGTGTAATAATAATATTATTATGTAATATTATTATATTCAAGTCAAGAGAAGTGTTAATATTTTGAATTATTATGGTAATTCACAGGAAATAATGCAAAATATAGCTAGATTATGAGGAAAGTATTGCCAAATTTCGGGAAGATATTCCAGGAGAGTTTCGCCTTTTTCCCGTCAAGTTGAGAGATTGGGTTATCGTTTTGTGTTATTGAAAAGAAACATGGGACGACATGGGATGTTCAGGTGGTATGTGGTATCTTATAATCACAGCAAAGGAAGTAAGAGTGACACAGAGTTTCCAGTGTTGAATACGGAGGAAAGGAGATACAGACATGCAGGTTATTGAAGAAAAGAAAAGCATTAATGTACGTGGAGGAAACGGTAAGCCTACCGCTCATGGAAATTGCAACTGTTAATTTTAATTCCAAAATCAAAAGGGTCTCAGGATTTCCCGAGATCCTTTTCGCCAAATCAGATAAAAAATTTATTCAACGAAAGGGGAACACCATGTACATTCTTCCAGGCTACACTACCCACTATGAAGAAAACGGAGCGATCTACGTATCCTCCAAGTTATTGCAAAACAAGGTTATGCTCACTGAACCCGACATTCAAGAGGAGTTTCGCACAATTGTCAAATCAGGAGGATGTCCGGAGATTTCTACACCTTTGACGAAGTTTCTTCATGAACAAGAATTGCTGCTGAATAACGAAGAGATAAGAACCGCAGTGGCTGAGGTTAAGAACCTGCTGAATAATACTTTAATGTTGACTATCATGCCTACAGAAGGATGCAATTTCCGGTGTCCTTATTGTTATGAAGTACATAGGGCGGTATCTATGTTTCGGGATACACTGGATCGAATCCAAGAATATATTACAGAGCAGGCATCTCGTTTTCCTAATATTCATATTAGTTGGTTCGGAGGAGAGCCAACTTTATGTAAGGATGTTATATTGGAAACAAACGCCCTTGTTCAGGAGCTTCAGGAAAAACACCAATTCCATTTTACATCCAGCATGACCACGAATGGATATCTTCTTGATGCAAAGAATTTTCAAGAGTATTATGCAGCAGGGATAACCGATTACCAGATTACTCTGGATGGCTGGGGACATGATAAGATCCGCCCCCATGTCTCAGGCGGCGGAACATTGCAAACCATATTAGACAATCTGGTCTTGCTTGCTTCTTTGGACGCTGAAAGGTATCCGTTCCATATTACCCTCCGGCGAAATATTCTCGCTAATGATATGGATTTCACCTGGTATGATCATTTGTATGATTTGTTCGGTAATGATAAACGATTTTTTATGTTGGTTGTCCCTGTGGGCGATTGGGGCGGCAAAACTGTGAAGGCTCTGGATTTACAAAAAAAAGAAAGTAAAAAAGAACTCATACTGGCGCACAAGGCGTATATAGATAAGATTGGCATGCAATGGGGGAAGCAGGATGAGGTTCCTTTTTCAAATGTATGCTATGCATCTTATCCATACGGGTTTGTATTTCGTCCTAATGGTAAGATTGAAAAATGTACTGTCGCCCTGGATCATCCTAAAAATCTCGTGGGGACTGTAGATCCGGATAAAGGTGTTATTTTGGATGAAGAAGCCAATCGTTTGTGGTCTGGAAGTGATTTGAAATCGGAGTGCAGTACCTGCCCGTCTCTGCTGAGCTGTCTTAATCTTGCCTGCAGAAAACAGTTAGTGGTAGACGGACGTACAGAGGGGGGATGCCCTTATGATGCGCGTTTAGCTATTAAATAGTTTTTGCTTTTTTGAGGAGGGATTGTTATGTCCTATTATTTAAAAAAATTATGGAAAGCGAATCTGATTGTCATTATTCTCCAGTTCTGTATGCATGCGATACAAGCAAGTTTTGCCCTGCTTATGGTGCAGAGGGTACAGGCAATTCTGGATTTTGATTTATATCTCTTTCTCTTCTGGGAGGCGCTGCATATGGCAGGCTGGGGGATGTACCTATTTCTTGACTATCTGGTAAGAATTTTCAGGGGACGTGCAGTCCGGAAGATGAACAACATGGTCCGGCGTGATATGGCGGCATCGCTGCTGAAAAAAGACTACCAGGAATTCCATGCACAGGACAGCGGGGAGTATCTGTCCTGGTTTACCGCAGGCATTAAGGAGATAGAAGAGAAGGCATGGGATTCATTCTTCCAGTTTACCGCTTATTCAGCACAGGTAATTACGAATATCGTAATCTTGGCTTGCGTTCAGTGGTCATTGCTGCCGCTGGTGTTCATCTCTGCAGTGATTATGATTGTTATGCCCAAGCTGTTTGAAAAAAAGTTGGAGTATTTGAGTGAAAAGTGTGCGCAAGGTCAGGCGGCGGCAACCGGCGGACTGAAAGACTTGTTACGCGGGTATGATGTCCTTCGCTTTTTTGGCAGGGGCGTCCGGTTTCGGAAAGGGATAGACAAAGCGAGCGAACAGATAGAAGAACCCGCATATCAGGAGACTTGTAAAGCAGGAATGATTTATGACGGCGTTGGAATGGTGAATATTCTTTCTCAGACGATTATTTATGTCTATACTGTGGTATTGGTAATCATGAGGATTATTCCCTACGCTACTTTGGCTGGCGTTGGCAACCCGAGCAGCGCTATCTCCAACGGACTGGATCAGCTTGCCAGTTGCCGTATGTGCTTTTCTGCCAGTAAGCCATACTTTGCCCGTATCACCGTCTATGACGACGGCAGTACGCCTCAGAAGCCACAGGGTACGAAGCCGGTACAGGACTGTATTACTGTGGAGAACGTAAGCTTCAATTACGGTGAGAAACCGATTTTAAAAGATATGTCCGCAACTTTCCGAAAGGGCGGCAAATACGCCCTCACCGGTTCCTCTGGCTGCGGCAAATCCACGCTGCTGAAACTTCTTCTTGGGTGGCTTCCGGACTATAGCGGAATCATCCGGTTTGACGGAAGGGACGCTAAGGACTTTACAACCGAGGAGCTTTTGCAGCAGATGAGTTATATTGCTCAGGATGTTGTTCTTTTTAACACGACCATCCGTGACAACATCACGCTGGGAGGGGATTTTACAGACGGGCAGATGCAAAAAGCCTTGAAAGACAGCGCATTGGCTGGTGATTTAGCCAATATGCCGGACGGTCTTGACACGGCGGTAGGCGAGGAGGGAAGCAACCTCTCCGGCGGGCAGAGGCAGAGGGTTGCAATCGCCCGCGCGCTCATCCATGACCGTTCCATCCTTCTAGTGGACGAGGGAACCAGCGCGTTAGATGAAAAGAATGCGAATATTGTGGAGGAGAGCCTGCTGGCGAACCCAGAACTGACGTTGATTCTGGTGAGCCATCACCTTGCGCCGGAACGTAAGGCGCAGTTTGACCATGTATACCAGCTAAAAACTTGCGCGGCATAGAGAAAATTGAATAAGACTGTACAAAATCGTGAAATAATGGACAAATTATTTCACGAATTTTTTGTGCTAGAATTTATCCAATGAACCTGAAAGTTTTCAACTTTCAATACAAACTGCACAATGATATAGTTGATACAAGCAAAAAATACCGCAGTTTAACGAACCGGTAAGTTGACAGACGGTATGGCATTCCGTCCACGCCAAGAAAATGCGGCCGCAAAAAGAGCGGAGAGAATGTCGGCGAAAAGGAGGAGGTTAAGAGTTGAAGGCGAATACAAAAAAAGCCGGGAAGCCTAAGGGGAATTTCCTTAGCCGGCTCAAGGCGAATAAAGAGCTGCTTATTTTAAGCATGCCGGGAGCAATCTGGTTTCTGTTTTTTGCATACCTGCCGTTGTTCGGTATCCTGGTAGCATTCAAGAAATTCCGGTTGTCCGGGGACGGTTTTTTCTATAATCTGTTCACCAGCGAGACGGTCTGGTTTGATAATTTCAAGTTCCTGTTCAGCAGCGGCGACGCATGGATTATCGTAAGAAATACGGTGCTTTATAATCTGGCATTTATCATCTTAGGTGTCGCTGTGCCAGTCGTGCTTGCGCTGTTATTAAATGAAATCAAGAACAAAGGAATGATGAAAATCTACCAGAGTTCCATGTTCCTGCCCTATTTCCTGTCATGGGTAGTCGTAAGCTACTGCGTGTTTGCGTTCCTGAATCCCGAAAAGGGTTATTTCAATGCAATCATCCAGCAGTTCGGCGGAGAACCGGTTTCCTGGTATACGGAGAAGAAATACTGGCCGTTTTTCATCATTTTCATGAGCCAGTGGAAGGGAATGGGTTATAACACCGTAGTCTATCTGGCGTCCATCTGCGGAATCGACAAGACCTATTACGAGGCGGCGGTTCTGGACGGTGCGTCGAAATGGCAGCAGATTAAATACATTACGCTGCCGCTGTTAAAGCCGGTCATCACAATCCTTTTGATTATGTCTGTGGGCGGAATTTTCAAGGCTGATTTCGGCCTGTTCTACCAGCTCCCCAGAAACTCCGGCCCGCGATGTATATGGATAACAGGGATTTGATCCCGCTGCAATATCTGCTGATTCAGATTGAGAGTTCCATCGACTGGCTTGCCAACAACAAGGCGACCATGGGTGTTGACGGGATTACGGCTGCGGCAAATATGCCGAAAGAAACCATTAAGATGGCAATCGTGGTCATTTCCACGCTGCCGATTATATTTGCCTACCCCTTCTTCCAGAGGTACTTTGTAAATGGATTGACGGTGGGCGCAGTAAAAGAGTAAGATGAAAGAGGAGGAAAATGAGGATGAAATTGCAGACGTTAAAGAGATTCGCGGCGGCGGGACTTGCCATAGCCATGGCGGCAGGGCTTACGGCCGGCTGCGGCAGGAAGAAGACGGAGACGAATTCCAGCGGCGAGGAGATTGTGGAGCTGACTTGGTGGCAGATTGGAGACGCCCAGAAAGATCAGGATAAGGTTCTCGAGAAGGTAAATGAATACATCGGTGAACAGATTGGCGTGAAACTGAAAATCAACACGGCAGGATGGGGTGATTATGACCAGAAGATGCAGGTAGTAATCAATACGGGCGACGACTGGGATCTGTGTTTTACCTGTTCCTGGGCAAATAATTATCTCCAGAATTCCAACAAAGGCGCCTTTCTTGAGATTGACGATTATATCAAGGATACCGAGATGTACAAGAACATCGACGAGCGTTTCTGGGAGGCTGCAAAGGTACAGGGCAAGACTTACGGCGTACCCAGCGAGAAGGAAATCGGAAGTATGCCCATGTGGGTATTTACGAAGGAGTATGTGGACAAATATGACATTCCGGTAGACGAGATTCACAGCCTTGAGGATTTGGAGCCATGGCTTGAACTCATCAAGGAGAAGGAGCCGGACGTGGTGCCTATGTATTTAACCAGCAGTTATTCTGCTCCGATTTACATGGATTTGATCCAGAACCCGGTGGGGATTGAGTACGGCGACGAGACTCTGACGGTGAAAAATGTGTTTGAGACGGAGAAAATGAAATCGACGCTGAAGACCATGCGGAAGTATTATCAGGCGGGCTATATCAATAAGGATGCAGCCACGGCTTCTGACGACAAGTCGGTTAAGCGTTTTGTGGCCAAGGGTGACGGTCAGCCTTATGCAGAGCTGGTATGGGGGAAAGACCTTGGGTACGAGGTAGTTGCTACCCCGATTATGGATACCTATGTGACCAACATTTCCGCCCGGGGCGCGCTGACGGCAATCAATGCCCAGACGGATCACCCGGAAAAGGCGGTAGAGCTTCTGAACCTGATTAATACGGATGAGTACCTGCGCAACCTGCTGAACTATGGGATTGAGGGAGAGCACTGGGATAAGGTGGACGTCCCGGCAGACGAAGCGGCAGAAGCAGAGGGGAAACCTTATGTGTATGACAACAAGATTAAGATGAATGAGGAGACCAGGAAGAATTACTCCGTGTCCTATTGGGTGCAGGGGGGACTGTTCAATACTTACGTTCTGGAAAACGAGCCGGTTGACAAATGGGCGACGTTCAAGGAGTTTAATTCTTCATCCGTGGAGGCTCCGTCCTTTGGGTTTGATTTTGACTTAGAGCCGGTGAGCACAGAGGTGGCAGGATTCGGTAACGTGCTGGATGAATTCGGAAAGTCGCTGTATACGGGAAGCGTTGACCCGGATGAATATCTGCCGAAGCTTCAGGAAAAGTTAGAAGCGACGGGGATTGACATGGTAATCGAGGAGATGCAGAAGCAGATCGACGAGTGGAAAGAGCAGTAATGAAAGATGCAGAAAACAGATTGACGGCATGAAGACCAAGAAGTAGAATAAGAAGAAAGGGCAGCCCCGGGGTGTGTTTGGGAGGGCTGCCCATCTTATAAAAATGCAAAGGAAAATGGGGATAATTATGAGCGAAAAGAAGATGCCTAAGTTGGAAGTGTGCGTTGATTCTGTGGAGTCTGCTATGATTGCGCAGGAAGGAGGAGCGGACTGCCTTGAAGTCTGTGGGAATCTGATTATTGGAGGGACGACTCCTGGGGTGAGCCAGTTTAAGCAGATCCGGGAAGCATGTGGTATTAAGCTGAATGTTCTGGTGCGTCCGAGATGCGGGGATTTTTTGTACACGGATGCGGAGTTCCGGATGATAAAGGAGGATATACGGATGTTCCGGGAACTGGGGGCTGACGGCATTGTAGCCGGATGCCTGTGTGCGGACGGGAATCTTGACCTTGAAAGGATGAAAGAGCTTAGGGAGTGTGCAGGCGGGTTGAAGTTTACGCTCCATCGGGCGTTTGACGTGTGCCGGGATTACAGGCAGGCGCTTGAGGAGGCGGTTTCCCTGAGGATAGATACGATTCTGACTTCGGGGCAGGCGTGTGACTGTATAGCGGGGAAGGAGGTATTGAAGGAACTCTTGGTTCTTGCCGGCGGACGGATTGAGATTCTTATCGGCAGCGGGGTGAACGCAGAGGCCATACGGCAGTTGAAGGAGGAAATTCATGCAGGAAGTTTCCATATGTCCGGAAAAAGGAAGTTGGACAGCGGCATGGTTTACCGGAATGAGCATGTCAGCATGGGGCTGCCGGGGCTGAGTGAGTTTGAGATTTTCCGCACGGATGGAGAGGAGATCCGGCGGGCAGGCGAGATTTTACGGGGACAGGCGTAATTTCTGCCGTATGCATGATGGAGAGAAAAAATACGAGCGGAGGAATGGGAATGTTTTCAGAAAAATTAAGAAATTATGCGCAGGAGCATATAGACAACCGGTTACATATGTTAGGTGGCTTGAAAGATGAGATTGAGGATAAGTTAAAGGGCTGTACGCCAGATGAACAAGTCTTGATGAAATTTTTTTATGGTACGATGCCAATCCGGGACGCCGGTGAATATGATTTTGAGGTGTTTTTAGGATTCGTCCGCCACGCGCTCATGGTGTATGACACAATGGATTGGTGCCGGGAACTTCCTGAGGACATTTTCCTGAACGATGTCCTGTATTACCGGGTGAATAATGAGAATATCGAAGACTGCCGACGTTTCTTCTACGACCGGCTCATTGACAGAGTCCGGATGAAGACGGCTAAGGAGGCTGTTTTGGAAATTAATTACTGGTGTGCGGAACATGCTTCCTACGAAGCCTCGGATAACCGGACGATTTCCCCGCTGGGTATGTACCGTGCCGGAAAAGGGCGCTGCGGGGAGGAGTCTACGTTTGCGGTTACGGCATTCCGCAGTGTCGGGATTCCGGCAAGACAGGTATATACGCCAAGATGGGCGCATTGCGATGATAACCATGCATGGGTGGAGGTCTACGTAGACGGGCAATGGCATTTTCTTGGGGCATGTGAGCCGGAGGAAGTACTGGATAGAGGGTGGTTTAAGAATGCTTCGTCAAGAACGATGATGGTTCATGCAAGAGAATTTTCAGATTATAGCGTAGAAAATGGAGGGCAGCAGTATTGGCGGGAAGGATGCCTGTGCTACCGAAATGTTACTTCTAGCTATACGGAGACGGGAGAGCTTCGTGTAAAGGTGGCGGAAGCGGACGGTACGCCGGCAGAAAATGCAAGAGTTTTTGTGGAGGTTCTGAACAGCGCCGAGTTCGCCAATATCGCGGTTCTTGTCACGGACGCTGCCAGGGAGACGTCGCTGTGCCTTGGAAAAGGGACGGTTCATCTGTGGGCAGTGAAGGACGGCAGGATTGGCGAGACGCTGATTCATACGCAAGATGTAAGTGAGGTTTTGCTTACAATTAAGGAAGAACCCCAGCATGGACTTACGAAGGAAGCAGCCGGACAGCGGGGCGCTTTCGGGTGGATCGAGATGGACATTAAGGCTCCTAAGGAAGCTTCTGTCTATGCCTCACATGTGACGCGGGAACAGAAAATAAAGAACCGGGAGCGGGTCTTGGCGTCGGCTGAAATGCGCAAGAACCGGATTGCGGGCTTTTTCCAGGAAGAACTCGGGAAAAAGTATCCAGAGGAGCGGGAAATCCTGCGGCTGGCGTCAGGAAATTTTGAGCAGGTGTATGCATTTTTAGATCAGGATACAAACCCGGACCGGAAGGGAATGCTTCATGCCCTTAGCGAAAAGGACTATAAGGACGTTACGGCGGATTTGCTGAACCGGCATCTGAGCGAGGCGTCCCGATACCGTGCAGAATGGGAGGAGAGAGGGGAGCTGGATATTTATACCAGATACATCCTCTGCCCGCGGATTTATTTTGAAGAGCTGACCTGTTACAGAAAGGAGCTTCTGGATTGGCTGGAAGAAGGCGTGGGAGCCGGTGAGATTGAGAAGTTCCGGAAGGAACCAAGGCGAATCTGGGAATATGTAAGGGAACAGGTTGGATACGACGAGAAGTATGACTACAGCGCGTTATTATCCACTCCGGTAAATACCCTGAAAATTAAGCTTGGCTCTCCTTTGAGCAGGAAGATTCTGTGTACGGCAATCTGCCGGACATTAGGCGTCCCGGCGCGGCTGAATCAGGCGACCCGGGAGGCGGAGGTATACCGGGACGGAAGGTTTGTGAAGATTTCGGGGGTGGAAGAAGGGCAGCCGGAAACTGCCGCGCTTGTTTTAAAACGTCAAGAAGGGGAAGAGTGGAATTATTACCAGAATTGGACGATTGGGCAGTACCGTCAGGGATGCTTTGTGACATTGGATTATCAGGAACTGCAGTTTGAAGGAAATGAGCTTAGGATGGACGTGGAACCGGGATTATACAGGATATTGACCGCAAACCGGATGCCCAGCGGCAATCAGCTTGCGGCGGAGTGCAAGTTTTATCTGGATTCGGGACAGACCTTTGAGGTGGAAATGTATTTGCGCCAAGGCGACCGGGGAGAGATGCTGGTGTCTAACCAATTGGAAGATTTTGAACTTGCCGAGAATGGCGTTTCCAAACCTGCAGCTTCTCTTATCGGAAACAAAGCGCATATCCTGATGTTTCTTGCGCCTGGCGAAGAGCCCACGGAGCATGTGTTAAATGAGATGCTGACCCTTCAGGAAACCTTGCGGCGCATGGACGCCGGGTTATGTTTTGTGCTGCAAGAAGGCGATATCCAGAGAACGGCGGCATGGGAGAAGGTTTTAGAAGCATTTCCGGACGGGAAGGTTGTCTGCGGAGTATTTGACGACATCGTGGAACCGCTTGCGCGGAGGATGTATGTAGATCCGGAAAAGCTGCCCCTGATGATTCTTGTGAATCCGGGGCTTCGCGGAATCTTCGCATGCAGCGGATACCGTGTCGGAAGTGTGAAGCTGGCTCTGGATTTGCTAAAGGTGAGCAAGGAATGTGAATCAGAGTCAGAGTCAGGATTTAATGAAAGCCAGTTGGGATGAAGTGTAAAAAAGGGGGATTTCCTGTGAAAGATAAGAAAGAGTTACTTGGGCTGGTGGGAAACATGCAGCAGCTCGCCTATGTCCGCCCGATTACGTATGAGGAAGGACGGGCAAGGGGAATGAGGGCGTTCGAGGTAAAGAACGGTTCTCTGCAATTCCATGTGATGGCTGATAAATGTCTTGATCTGGCAGATGTGTCGTTTTGCGGACATAACGTAAGTTTTCTTGCGAAGCCGGGGCTTATGGGGCGGAATCATTTTGATACTAATGGGGCGGAGGCGCAGCGCAGTATTATGGGCGGGATGTTATTTACCTGCGGGCTTGAAAATATCTGTGCGCCCTGCCGGGTTGATGGCAAGGATTACCCTATGCACGGACGAATCCGCACGACGCCTGGGGAACAGGTAGGGGCAGATGCGAGGTGGGCAGGGAACGACTATGTTATGACAATATCGGGGACGATGCGGGAGGCAGAACTTTTCGGAGAGAACCTGTCGCTTCGCAGGACGATTACCACCTGTTACGGAAAGAACCGTATCTGCATTGAGGATGAGATTACCAATGAGGGGTTTGGCAGGGAGCCGATGATGCTGCTATACCATATCAATGTAGGCTACCCGCTTCTGTGTGAGGATTCTGAGATTTTGATTCCTACAAGGAAGGTGACTCCAAGGGATGATGCGGCGGCGGTGAACACAGCGTATTGGAACCGTATGGAGCCGCCAAAAGACAATGAGCCGGAGTATGTTTTCCTGCATGAGATGGCGGCAGACCCGGAAGGAAACACGTTTGCCGCAGTACTCAACCGGAAACTGGGGATTGGGCTTAGGGTAGATTATAATGTAAGGGAGTTGCCGTATTTCATGCAGTGGAAGTCCATTGCATCCGGGGATTATGTTATTGGGCTGGAACCGGCGAATTCCAGTGTTTATGGAAAAGTATATCATTTGGAAAAGAATAGCCTTCATGAGATGGAGCCGTTTGCCACAGAGCATAAGAAGATTGTACTGACGTTTCTTTCGGGCGGGGAGCTTGATGCGGTGAGGCGTGAGGCAGAAGAGTTTCTACAGCAGACGGGGCTTGCGTAAAGCAGGCGGAGTTTGCAAAAAACAGGCTGGGTTTCCGTAAAGCAGACCGGGATTTTGCAGAAATAGGAAGAAACGTTCAAAAAGCAGAAATTAGAAAGTAGAAAGAAGAAAGGTGAGACAGGAATGAAACGTTCAAAGATAAATGCAGAAATCAGACATATGGAGGAAATGATAGAGGCTCACGGATTTGAGATTCCACCGTTTTGCAAATGGCCTGCCGGCGAGTGGAAGACAAAGGGTGCAGAATATGATGAGATCCGGGACAATATGCTGGGGTGGGATATCACGGATTATGGCCTTGGCAAATTTGATGAGGTAGGATTTTCATTGATTACAATCCGAAACGGGAATCTGGAGTTTGCCGATACGGATGTCACCGTCCATTGCGATGGGCGGGAATTTACCGTACCTGCGGGTACGAAAGTGCGCCTGACGCCGGGAGAGAGTATTACCATTTATCCGTATATGTATCATGATTTTCATGTAGAAGAGGGGAGCGGCGACGTGCTTCTCGGGGAAGTGTCCATGTGCAATGACGATGAGCATGATAATCGGTTCTATGAGCCAATTGGACGTTTCCCGGAGATTGAGGAGGATGAAGAGCCGTACCGGTTATTGTGTAACGAGTATCCAAGGAATTAATGAAAGAAGCTGCTGTCATGGGCGTAAGATTAAGAATCGCGCTTGATGCGGCAGCTCTTTTATCTTTGTGCCAGAAATGAAATAGCAGGAGGTTGTATGATAATACAGAATTTAGATAAAAACTGGCGGCTGCGGTGTCAGGGAGAACCTGACCAGCCCGCCGTTGTTCCGGGAACGGTCTACACGGATTTACTGCGAAACGGCAGCATGGAAGACCCATTCTGGAAGGACAATGAAATCCGCGCCCTCCCTTTGATGGAAAATGATTATGAATATGAGGTAAGCTTTGATTCGGATAAGGATCTGCTTGGACAGGAGCGGATTTTCCTTCGTTTTGACGGGTTGGATACGATTGCCGATATTTATATGAATCAGGAATTGGTTGGAAAGGCGTATAATATGCACCGTGTCTGGGAGTTTGATGTTACAGGCATTCTCAGGGAAAAGGATAATGTGCTGCGGGTTTTGCTGCACTCGCCCCTTAGGTTCATAAGGGAAGAATTTGCCAAATGCCGGACGCTGGGTTCGGAGGATGCCATGGATGGTTTCGTCCATATGCGCAAGGCTCATTGTATGTTTGGGTGGGACTGGGGAGCGCATCTTCCGGATGCGGGAATCTTCCGTCCGGTATCGCTGATCGGGGTGAAGAAGGCAAGGATTGACAGTGTTTCTGTCAGGCAGGAGCATGGAGACGGGAATGTTGTGCTGCACTTTGATGTTACCGCAAAACATGTTGGGGTTTGTGGGCAGTCACGGGATGAGGGGGATTCTCCGGCTGAACTAGCGGGGACAGGGAATCATCCAAATTCACTGGATGTCAGGTATGTGGTAGAAATAAAAGAGCCTGACGGTACGCTCCGAAAGTATCCGGATTCTCCAAAAGATATCTTAATTGAACATCCCAAGCTCTGGTGGCCCAACGGCTACGGCGCTCAGCCACTTTATACCGTGAAGGTAATGCTCTATGCAGACGGAGAGACTGCCGATGTCTGGGAGCGGCGGATAGGACTTAGGACAATGACAATGGGGATTGAAAAGGATGCGTGGGGGGAGAGCTTTGCCCATGAGGTAAACGGCGTCGCCATCTTTGCCATGGGCGCGGATTATATTCCGGAAGACCATTTGCTCGGGCGGGTTACGCCGGAAACCACCCGGAAACTCCTTTCGCAATGCGTGGCGGCGAATTACAACACCGTCCGTGTGTGGGGCGGCGGCTATTACCCGGAGGACTGGTTCTATGATATTTGCGACGAGATGGGACTGATTGTCTGGCAGGATTTCATGTTTGCCTGTGCCGTGTATGAGCTGACGCCGGAATTCAAGGCGAATATCCGCCAGGAATTCATCGACAATATCAAACGCCTCCGCCACCATGCGTCTCTGGGGCTTTGGTGCGGCAATAACGAAATGGAGATGTTTGTGGAGGAAGGGCATCACTGGGTCACGAAGAAGACGGAAGTCCGGGACTATGTCATCATGTATGAGCAGTTGATTCCCGAAGTGCTGGCAGAGTATGACCCGCAGACCTTCTATTGGCCTGCAAGCCCGTCGTCCGGCGGGGCGTTCGACGCGCCCAACAGCCCCAACCGGGGGGATGTGCATTACTGGGAGGTGTGGCACGGAAATAAGCCGTTTTCCGAGTACCGCAAATATTTCTTCCGCTATGCGTCTGAGTTTGGGTTCCAGTCCTTCCCAAGCAGGAAGACCATTGAGACGTTTACCGACGACCCTAAGGACATGAACATTTTTTCCTATGTGATGGAAAAGCATCAGCGCAATTACGGTGCAAACGGGAAGATTATGAATTATCTGCAGCAGACGTATCTGTACCCTACGGATTTCGATACCCTGATTTATGCGTCCCAGCTTCTGCAGGCAGATGCAATCCGGTATGGCGTGGAGCATTTCCGGCGGAACCGGGGACGCTGTATGGGGGCGATTGTGTGGCAGCTCAATGACTGCTGGCCGGTTATTTCCTGGTCGTCCATTGATTACTGCGGAAGATGGAAGGCGCTGCACTATGCGGAAAAACGTTTCTTTGCGCCCTTGCTGATTTCCTGTCAGGAGGAAGGGATGATGACGCAGGAGGCGGACATGAACCGGGAGCATTTTGTGTTTGAAAAGTCGATTCGGCTAAATGTGGCAAATGAGACGATGGAGGAACAGTGTGTGCAGGTATCCTGGGCTGTCCGCAATGGGAAGGCGCAGGTAATCCGGGACGGCGGCATGCAGGAAGTGAAGGTTCCCGCGCTTGCCAGCGTGTGGCTTGACAAGGTTCTTTTGCCGGAGGTTGACGTATTTTCGGAGTATGTAAGTTATGAAATGCGAAAGGATGGAGAAGTGGTTTCGGACGGGACGGTTATTTTTTCATACCCGAAATATTTCCGGTATGAAGATCCAAAGCTTTCCTTTTGTGTGGAGGGCGATGAGATTGTTGTGTCGGCAAAGGCGTATGCGAAAAGCGTGGAGATTCTAAACAAGGAGGAAGATTTGATTCTGTCGGATAATTACTTTGACCTGAACGGGGATGAGAAGAGAGTGAAGATTGTCTCCGGGAAGGCGGAAGGGATACGGGTGAGGAGCGTGTTCGATATCCGGTAAGATGATAACGCCGGGCAATACATATCTGAATCCAACTATAGAGGGGCTGTCACGAAAGGTTGTATTTTCTACAATATATGCCATACTTCTTCAAAGAAGCTATCTATATATTGTTTGAAAACCTCATTTTCCGACAACCCCTTCGTACCGTGCAAGTTGGAGAATCAACGGGTACTGCGGATTTTGATCAGGCGGAGTACGTCGTGGTACATGGAATCCTTGTCTTCCAAGTCAATCATCAGCCACCGCTGCCCGTTCCCCTCTTTTGTCTCCTTATAAATCTCCTGTAACCGGGAAGTACACGCAGGCAGGAGTTCTTCAACAGATTCTTTTTCTTTCCTTCCGATGACGACCATGGCGGTGAAGAAAGATTCTCTGGGATATATGGTACAAAGGGATTTTCCCGATTTTTTGAATTTTACATTCCATCCCGGCTCCATACTACAGCAGCTATATTCAATCTTTTCGCTGCATTTGTAGGTTTCTTTGATTTCCGAGCAAAAATCTTGAAATACGGAATTTTGGATATAAGCGCCTATCTCCTCTAAGGTAGGGCAGTAATTACGGTCTTTTAAATCAATCATAGATATTCAGGTTCTCCTTTATAAAGTTAAAATTATATTTTCGCATATCAGTGCAATTTATTTACGGTGGGACTTGATATTGTCAAAAGTGTCTTCACGCATATCAGCGCAATTCATTATATCATAATAAGTAGGGGTTGGGAAACTGTTCTGGATAATAATTGTCGGAAAAAGTCGGATGAAAATAATTGAGATATGGCTTCGGAAGTGATATTATAATAGAACAACCGATTCAATATTCGTTTTGAGGCGGTTGAAGACCGTCCTATACCGAATTTGATTCTATGGTATAGGCAATTCTTTGTTCAATATAGTCTTATTTTCAAATCTGATAATCGTCAGAATTTATCCGATTTATGAAAAAAAGCGTGTTTGAGAATTTATTCCCATCATCTGAACCTCCTGCTTCGCGGTATATTTTGCCCAAATTCAGTCAACATAGTCAGCTATGACACCTTCATTTGAGCAAAATCTCCCACAAACTGGAAGGCACAGCTGATGAAAACAATTTCAAACAAGCTCTAGTGTACTGTCTGTATTATATCTGGCGAAACTCCGCAGGATATTCGTTCATCTGCAAGGCGGATTTTCGACGGCGTAGCGGTGGCTACGGTTAGAAAATCCAACGCGGCAGATGGGCGAATAGGCAAGGAGGTTTGCCTGAATATAATACGGTCAGCGCACTAGTTCCCGGACAGCCTTTATTGCCGTGTCCACTTCTTCATCCGTGTTAAAATGTGAGAAGCTGAATCTCACAGCCCCCTGTTCCACCGTCCCGAGCGCCTCGTGCATAAGCGGTGCGCAATGCCCTCCTGACCTTGTAGAAATTCCATATTCTGTAAGAAGCTCATCACTCACTTCTGAAGAATCATAATCCCCGATATTCAGCGTCACGATTGCACAGCGGTTCATTGTGCTAAAATCCCCATATACCGTCACATTTTCAATATCCTTGACGCCTTCATAGAACCTCTGCATCAACTCCTGCTCCCTGGAACGAATCTTGTCCATCCCGTACTTCTCGATATATGCAAGCGCCGCATGAAGCCCGGCAATCCCATGTCCGTTCAGCGTTCCTGCCTCCAATGCCGTAGGCATCTGAGCCGGCTGCGTCTTACTGTAGGTCTGGACGCCGGTCCCCCCTGCCTTCAGGGAACGTACCTTCACGCCTTCCCGCACATACATGCCGCCTGTACCCTGAGGTCCTAACAGACCCTTATGCCCGGTGAAGCAGAGCACGTCTATCTTCATCTCCTCTACGTCAATCGGAAAAACCCCCGCCGTCTGGGACGCATCCACCACGAACAAGATTCCTTTCTTGCGCGCAAATTCGCCAATCGGCTTCAAATCCACATAATTCCCCGTCAGATTTGAGCCGTTGGTACACACGATTACCTTCGTCTCTGGCCTGACCGCTTTCTTGATATCCTCGAGATCAAAGTTCCCCTTCTCGTCACTCTTCACGATCGTAAGGCTTGTCCCCCTTGTCTCCAAATCATAAAGGGGGCGAAGTACAGAGTTATGCTCCAACATGGTCGTAATCACATGGTCCCCCGGCTCCAACAGCCCGCGGAGCGCAATATTCAGGCTTTCTGTCGAATTGCAGGTAAACACCACCTGTCTTGGGTCTGTTCCGCCTACCATCCGGCAGATCTTCTCCCGGGTATCATAAATGATACGGGATGCGCTTAAAGAAGCATCATTCACGCCTCTTCCTGCATTGCCCATCGAGCCCATTGCCGCCGCCACCGCCTCAATCACTTCCTGCGGCTTATGCATCGTAGTCGCCGCATTATCCAGATAAATCATTTCCTTATCCATCCTTTCCACCAGCAAAAAAAATCTCCGGAAACAAGTAATTCCGAAGACTGTTTCTTTCTATAGTATATTCCCATTTTCCCATTTCGTCTAATCGAAATCTTTTATATAAACCATTATTTATAGATTTTTTAAATAAATAGCATTTATTCCGACGGGAAAATGAATAGACTTTGTTCTCCGATTATGTTATACTAAAATCGTTATAACAATACGTTGTGTTTCATAATCCAGGAGGTGGGCATATGCCAAGTAATGGCGAAATTATAGAAAGAAATATAAATGCTTTTCAAAGGGTACAGGCTCATATGATGATTGCAAGGAAAGAAAATGCTACAGAGACATACGAAAGCCTGAAAAAAGATTATCGCTCATTGAAGGCAGTTCTAACTTCTCTGGGTGTAAATCTTACAGATATTGATGAAATCAAGGAATAACTATGGGAGGGGATATGACGCATCCCCTCCCATCTGTTATCAATCCTTCTACTTCTTCACCTGATAAACTTCCCTTACCACCTTGATGAACCGTTCCGCCGACCCCGAGAGTTGGTAATTCTTATTATACACCAGATTAATATCTCTCCCATCGTCAGATTTCGGAATCGGAAATGCAAGCACATACCCATCCCGCGTCTCATCCTTGGTAGCAAGGCGGGACAATACCGATACCCCCATTCCCTGCCGCACAGACTTCTTAATCGTCTCCTGATTCTCAATACTGGCAATGATATCCAGCTCCGACGGGTTCACCCCCGCCCGCTTCAACTGCTTCTTCGCTTCCTTACGCGTACCGGAGCCTTCCTCCCGCATAATCACATGTTCCTTTAGAATCCACCGGATATCCTCCGGCGACTCCTCTTTCAGTTTCCGGTACTTCTCCGTATTGGGCGTAATGATCACCAGTTCATCCTTGTAGAAAGGAATATATTTACAATGCTTCTTTTCAAGCACCGTACCCGTGAACCCCACATCCGCCATGTGTTCCACAATCTGAGTCACAACCTTCGTGCTGTCCGTCTCAGTAATCTTAATCTGCTCTTCTGGATACCGCTCATTAAAACGAATCAGTACCTTAGGCAGAAGATACTGCGCAGGTATGGTAGACGCCGCAATCGTAATACAGTGCTTCTCCCCGGCATCCTTCCCGCCGAAACGCTCTTCAATCTTCTTCTCCAAATCTACAATCTGCCTGGCATATTTATATAAATCTTTCCCGTCGTCCGATAAGCCGACCTCCTTCGTATTCCTTACAAACAGCCTTACGCTCAGCTCCTTCTCCAAAGAAGCAATATGCGCGCTGATGGTAGGCTGCGTCAGAAACAGCTCCTTTGCTGCCTTTGAAAAACTACCGCCTTCCGCCACCTGGACGAAGGCTTCTAATTGCTTCAAATTCATTAGTACGCAATCCTTTCGCTCTCTGCCCCCGTCTTCTTAGTTACTTTAATACTATCCATGTACTCAAGTATCGGTTTAGCGCTCTTTCTGCTAGTCTCAAACAAATCCCGGACCTGTGCAATCGTAATCAGAGGATCCTCTCTAAGCTTCTCTTTGATTACTTCCTTCGCACGCTCCATATATTCCTTCAGCGTATACATATCATCCGTGACCTTCACGATTTTCTGCTCTTCCAGAAGGATATTGAGGATATCGTCCCCAATCATCCTGTCAACGCCCTTGAAATCAATCTCGGAGTAACGGGCAAAATCATACTTCGCTTTTCCGAACGTATCCAGAAGAATCCCTGACACCTTGTCATAGGTGCCGTCCTTTTTCACCTCATACTCCGGCGTACACAAAAACTCGTCTACACGCCTCAGGCAGCCATCGTCAATCAACATTTCCAGTATCTTATCGAAAACATTTGCCTTGATTTTCTGGAAATGGGTCGCCTGAACCTCCGCCTTCTTCATGCCATACCGATACGGAAACCTCTCTTCATAAGCCTTGAGCGCATCCTGAATGGTCTGTCTTGCTTTGCGCCTGCTGTCACTATGCCACACATAGATATCTTTGCGCATAGGGAATACACAGACCAGTCCTTGCGACTCTAACTGCTCCACATCCTCCTTCACTTCTTCCAGAGACAAAGCGGTAAGCTTCGCAAGCTCCGCAACCGTAATCAGGGTATCCCCATGCCCCTTCACATGCAGCTCAATCACGTCCGCCGTGGAGCCGGACTCCTTCCGCTTTAGCTCTTCAATAACATCCTGCTGGAACCGCCGCTTTACTCTTGGATTGGGCTCTAACACCTCTCCTCCTCCAATCGTTTCCATAGGCGAATAGAAACGCACGACAAATTTATCGCCGCGCCTTACCGCCACCTCTTCTTCCAGCCTAAGCTGCACGAACCCGCTCTCTCCTGGTCCGATTTCCTCCCTGTCAAGCAGGACGGCACGGCACAGCACCTCGCTGGTTCCTGTAAAAAAATGCAGCCGCATATGGTTCGTCAAAATCCTTACGGAAGAATCCAGGATTCTCAGCTTCACATCCAGCAAATCCGTATTCTTCATACTGTTCTTAGGAGCCAGCACACAGCCTCTCTTAATCTCCTTCTTCTTCACATTGGACAGATTGATTGCCACACGCTGTCCGGCATAGCACGCCTCCTTGTCCTGTCCATGCACCTGAATACTGCGAATCTTACACTCCTTGCCCACCGGGTACATCTCCAGCGTATCTTCTTTGGTAATTGTCCCGGATACCAGCGTCCCGGTAATAATCGTCCCGAAACCTGACAGTGTAAAGGCACGGTCTACCGGCAGCCTGGGAATCGTCTGAATATCCTTCGCCACCACCTCGTCGCTGGTCATACGCTCAATCAATCCAATCAATCCCTCAAGGCCCTCGCCCGTCGCCGCCGACACCTTGACCACCGGAGCATCCGCAAGGAACGTTCCCTCTAACTCTTCCTTTACCTCTTCCTCAACAAGCTCCAGCCACTCTTCATCCACAAGGTCGCATTTATTTAAAACAATAATACTCTTCTCAATTCCCAGCAGGTTCAGGATATCCACATGTTCCTTCGTCTGGGGCATGATACCCTCGTCTGCCGCAATCACCAGCAGCACCAAATCCATGCCCACCACTCCGGCGACCATATTATTGATGAACCGCTCATGCCCGGGGACGTCGATGATACCCACACGGTCGCCGCCCGGAAGGTCGAAATAAGTAAATCCAAGGTCAATGGTGATTCCCCGTCTCTGCTCTTCCTCCCACCGGTCTGTATTCCTCCCCGTCAGAGCCTTTATAAGCGTCGTCTTCCCATGGTCGATATGACCTGCCGTACCAACGATTATATTCTTCATATTTCAACTCTCTCCTGCTTTCCCATTTATTATCCGCCAGAAAATAATCCTGTCTGTCACCGTCCTGCAATCAGGCTGATTTCCTCCAACACGTCCAGCTCCTTAAACTGGTCTGCAAGCACCTTGAAAAACCGCCGCTCAATCGTCCTCACATCCAGGAGCACCGTATCATTGACCGTCCTTGGAATCACCGGAACCGGCAGATGCCGCATACGCTCCTCAAGCTCCGCAACGCTAATCTTCTTCGGGTGGATTGCCACAGCCATGCTGGGAATCCGCTCAAGGGGAAGGGAGCCGCCGCCAATCTGGGACTCGCAAGGCACGCACGTAATCTTTGCAGGCAGCTCTTTATCCGTCAATATCTTACACAAATCCTCGGCTTCCCATTTTACATCCTCCAATGGGCATGTAATCATCCTGAGAACCGGGATGTTCTTGATTGCTTTTTCCTCGGATAAATATTCTTGCAGCACCATCTCAAGAGCCGCCGCCGTGAACTTGTCAATCCTAAGCGCCCTTGTGAGCTGGTTCTTCTTCATCATGTCAATATATTTTTTCCGTCCTATAATGATTCCCGCCTGAGGGCCGCCTAACAGCTTGTCGCCGCTGAAACACACCACATCCGCGCCCTTCTTAATAGAATCCTGAACGGTCGGCTCATATGTAATGCCATATTTGCTCAAGTCAATCAACACGCCGCTTCCCAAATCTTCGATGACCGGAATCTCATGCTCCTTCGCAATGGGAATCAGCTCGTCGATTCCCACGCTCTCCGTAAAGCCCACAATCCGATAATTACTGGTGTGGACTTTCAGCAGGGCTTTCGTCTCCTCTGTAATTGCATTCTCATAATCATCAAAATGAGTCTTATTGGTCGTGCCGACTTCCACAAGCGTGGCGCCACTCTGCTCCATCACGTCCGGAATCCGGAACTTGCCGCCAATCTCCACCAGCTCCCCCCGGGAAACCACCACTTCTCCGCCCTTCGCAAGAGAACTCAAAATTAACATGACTGCCGCAGCGTTATTATTTACCGCCATGGCTGCCTCAGCTCCCGTAATCTTGCACAACAGCTTCTCAAAATGGGAGTAACGCTCTCCACGGCGTCCCGCCTCTAAATTGTATTCCAAGTTGGAATATCCCGTCGCAATTGCCGACAGACGCCGCATATGCTCCTGTCCAATGGGCGCCCGTCCAAGGTTCGTGTGGAGAATCGTCCCGGTGCCGTTGATTACCATACACATATTGGGCGTGTGCATGGCTGCAACCGTCATCTCAATATGTGCAAGCAACAGCTCAATCTGTGCCTTCGCTGCATCTTCCTCCTCACATTGCCCGATGAATTCCCTTAACTTGTCCATCTCCATATGGATAGCTTCCATTACCGTGTCCCTGCTGTAATGGGCAACCAAATCCTGAATTGTTTCATTTTCCAGCAGTACATCCACCTTGGGAATACTGCGGTATAGTTTATTCTTATTCATATCTCTCATTCCCTGACTCTTTTCTTTTCATTCTGCCGCTGTATACCCGCCCTTAAACGCATCAGAACAGACGGATTAATTTATCGCTTTTCTCAGCTACCTTTCCAATAATCGAGACTGCCGTATCCATCCCCACCTTCTCAAAATCTCTGAGCATCTCCTGCACATACTCCGGCGAAACACTGATCAATAAACCTCCCGAAGTCTGGGGGTCATAGAGCAGGTCAAGATAATGCTCTTCAACGGCTCCCGTCTCTACCTTTCCGATGGAATAGCCCCGGTTCTTGTAGGCTCCCGCCGGAACCAGCCAGGTGCACAGGGCCACCAGGATGATAAGCAGAAACAAAATGGTGTATGCCGTCGGCATACGGAATCTCGCTCGTTCCAAAGGGATCTCCCCCTTTATTTCCCGATGGTGGCCACCAGCACGGCCTTGATGGAGTGCATCCGGTTCTCCGCCTCGTCGAAGACCACGGAGTGGGGGCCCCGGAAGACCTCGTCGGTGACCTCCCGGATGTCCACGCCCTTGTCCTTCCACTCCTTGGCCAGCTTGGTTTCGAAGTCGTGGAAGGAGGGCAGGCAGTGGAGATACAGCACATTCCGGTTTCCGGTGCGCTCCAGGGTCTGCTCGGTGACCCGGTAGGGGGTCAGCAGCCTGGCCCGCTCGGGAATGAGGGCTTCCTCGCCCATGGAGGCCCAGATGTCGCCGTAGATCACGTCCGCGCCGGTAAGGGTTCCCTCGTCGCTGGTGATCTCGATGGTGGCGCCGGTCCGCTTCGCCTCCTCCTGAACCCGGTGCAGGATGGACTGGTCCACGCCGTCGATCAGCTGCTGGGGCCCCAGGCCCACGAAGTGCATCCCCATCTTGGCGCACCCGTACATCCAGGCGTAGCACATGTTGTTGCGCACGTCGCCGGGGAACACCACCTTCACGTCCTTGAGGGGCTTGGCGCAGTGCTCCTCGATGGTCATCATGTCCGCCAGGATCTGGGTGGGATGGTCCGCGTCGGTCAGACCGTTCCACACCGGCACGCTGGAAAACCGGGCCAGGTCCTCCACCACCTTCTGGTCGAAGCCCCGGTACTCGATGCCGTCGAAGAACCGGCCCAGGACCTTGGCGGTGTCCTCCATGCTCTCCTTCTTGCCCATCTGGCTGCTGCCGGCGTCCAGATAGGTGACGTGGGCCCCCTCCTGGGTGGCGGCCACCTCGAAGGAGCAGCGGGTGCGGGTGGAGGTCTTTTCAAAGAGCAGGACGATGTGTTTGCCCTTCAGCATGGGCGCGCAGACGCCGGCGCGGCGCTTGGCCTTCAAATCGTGGCCCAGGTCCAGCAGATAGCGGATTTCCTGGGGGGTGAGATCCATGAGGGTGAGGAAGGATTTGCCTTTTAAATTGACTGCCATAGGTTTTCTCCTTATACTGTTTTATTCCATGAAGGATTTTGCGGGGGCGGTCCGGCCCCGGCGGCGGATTACAGATCCTCCCGCACAAAGGGCATGGACATGCACCGCGGCCCGCCCCGGCCCCGGCTGAGCTCGCTGCAGGGGATGGCGTGGACGGTGATGCCGTGGTCCTCCAGGATGCGGTTGGTGACGTAGTTCCGCTCGTAGACGATCACCTCGCCGGGGGCGATGGCCAGGGTGTTGCTGCCGTCGCTCCACTGCTCCCGGGCGGCGTCGATGGGGCTGTCGGACCCGCACTTGATAAGTGTGACCTGGTCCAGGCCCAGGTGCTCCTTCAGGATGTCCTCCAGACGCCCCTGCTCCTCCCGGATGTGGACCCTGCCCTCCTCCAGCTCCATGACGTACACGGTGATCTCGCTTAAAATGTTGGGATGCACGGTGAACTTGTTCCGGTCCACCATAGTAAACACGGTGTCCAGGTGCATAAAGCTCCGGGTCTTGGGGATGTTGAAGGCCAGGATCTTCTGGAAGGTCCTGCTGATAGACAGCACCGTGTGGGCAAACTTGTCGATGCTGTCCTCCTCCGTCCGCTGGGAGATGCCCACGGCGATGACCTCCGGGGACAGGATGAGGATGTCCCCGCCCTCCAGGGAGCTGGTTTCCCCCCGGTCATACCACTTGGGCGCGTCCTTGTAGACCGGATGGTACTGGAAGATGAATTTTCCGAACAGGGTTTCCCGGTTCCGGGTCACCGTGTGCATCCGGTGGAGGGATACCCCGGAGCCGATGGTGGCGAAGGGGTCCCGGGTGAAATACAGGTTGGGCATGGGGTCGATGAGGAAGGGATAGTCGTCGGACCGGAAGCTGAGGTAATCCGCCAGCTTCCCGGTTTCGAAGCCCCGCACGTCGCTCTTGCGGACCCCGGCCATCATGGCGTCCACCAGCTCCCCCCGCTCCATGGAGGCGAAATAGTCCCGCAGGATCTCCCGAATTCGGTGGTTCTCCAGGCCCGCCTCGTCCAGGAACTGCTCCGTCAGCTCCTGGCGGAGCTCCAGGGGGGCGATGGTTTCTTCCACCAGGTCCCTGAGGTACACCACCTCCGCCCCGTTGTCCCGCAGGCACTGGGCGAAGGCGTCGTGCTCCGCCTGGGCCACCTTCAGGTACGGGATGTCGTCAAACAGCAGCCGCTCCAGATATTCCGGCATGAGGTTTTCCAGCTCCCGGCCCGGGCGGTGGAGCATCACCTTCCGAAGCCGTCCGATCTCGCTGGTATTATGCAGGCCGGTTTTCAGCCCTGCTTCCGTTGGCATAAGCGCATCACTCCTTTTCTGCGCTTAGGATTGCCGGATTTGAATGGGGCATACATCTTTTTGAAAAGAAGATTGCGCCCTGCGTATATCCGCCTGTTCCCCTGGGCGGAAATGTATGGTATACTCCGGCATAGGGCCCAAATAATTTCGTATCGGAGGAAAACAATATGCTGAGGCCGAAAGAAGTGGTTCAACTGTGGGTAGACGCCTTCAACGCCGGCGACTATGCCACCGCTATCGAGGTGTTCTCGAAGGGCTACGAGGCCAACCCCCGCAATACCGACATGGCGCTGAACCTCGCCGAGAGCTACTTCAAGAGCGACCGCTATCAGGAAGGTATGGCAATATGCGCCGATATAGAGAAACTGCCCGAAGCCAAGTATGCCGAGGCTATCGCCGAGGCGCAGGCCAAGATGAGCCTCTACACCAATAACGAGGTGGCCAAGTTGCAGATGGCAAACGACTACGACGGCATCATCGCCATGGCCGAGCAGCTCGACAACGAAGCTCTGGCCAAGAAGATCGCATTGCAGGCATATCTCGGCAAGAAGGACTACAACAAGGTTATCGAGCTGGCCGAGGCCGCTGCCGCCGTACAGCCCAACGACGAGGAGCGCAGCGACGTATACTACCTGCTCGGCATGGCCTACAACGCAAAGGGCAACGCCCCCGAAAAGACGATCGAGGCCATGAAGAAGGTAACGGCAGGCGACAAGGTCGCCGTAGCGCAGAAGGCTATCGCCGATCTGTCGCAGAACAAATAAACCGTAGATCTCGGATTACATAAGCGCCGGACGACATGTCCGGCGTTTTTTTATGCGCATCGCGCCTCACACGCCCGACATTCGGCGGGCGGAGCCGCCTGGAAAACCCAGGCTCGGATGACTCCTTAGACCAGGTTGAATTGACCCCTGAAGCCAAAATATCACTGACCCTTTTGCCCAATATAAAAATGACCCCTGTCGACGTAATGTCAGCAGGGGATTTTATATGTATCTTTGAATTCCGTTTTGGCCGACGGGGGATAAAACCAAAGAAACATGAACACAAAATTAAAGAATATTCTCCTATGTCACGCATCAGGGATGGGCATAAAAGGCATCAGTAGTGCCTTTGACATATCCCGGAACACGGTGCGCCGATATGTGAGAATGTATCAGGACAGCGGGATCCCCGCTGAGAAGCTGCCGTCGCTGAGTGATGCGCGGCTACAGGAACTATTTGCCATACCCGGGGCGAGGGAACGTAAACCGTCGGAGCGGCAGGTCAGGCTTGAAGCCCTATTGCCCGATTATGCGGCGCGACTTTCTCGAAAGGGCATGACGGTCAAGAAGTTGTATGAAGAGTATCATACCGGCCATCCCGATGGCTATCTGAAGGCATCTTTCGGGATGAAACTCAGGCAGTTCATGCTGCAGACCAACGCCATCGGGCATGTGGAGCACCGCGCCGGAGACCAGATGTATATCGATTTTGCCGGAGACAGATTGGAAATAGTCGATGAGGCAACAGCCGGGATACGAAAGGTCGAGGTGTTTGTGGCGATACTTCCATGTAGCCACTACACATATTGCGAGGCAGTGTGGACGCAGAAGAAGGAAGATCTGATAAAGGCCTGCGAAAACGCCATCCGTTTCTACGGCGGCGCACCATGTTGGTATTCGTATGTCCGAGAATCTTGGCGATGATGTCGATCGGCATGCCGTATTCGATGGCCAGCGTGGCGAAGGTATGCCGGGCGGTATGCGTCGTCAGGTTCTTCGGGATATTGCACAGGTCGGCAATCTCTTTCAGATACGAGTTCATCTTCTGGTTACTCGGCACAGGGATCAACTTGCCATTCGTTTTCAATAGAGGGTCGTTTTTGTATTTCTCCAATAACAGGACAGGATATGCCAACAGCGGCACACGGCTCAGCACAGAGGTCTTCTCGCGCGGCTTGTGGATCCAGATCGTACTCTCCTTGTCGACCGAAAGGTGCTCTTTTCTCAGATTATCGACATCGGTAAATGCCAGTCCGGTGAAGCAGCAAAAGGCGAACACGTCCCGGATTCTGTCGAGCCGGTCGTTGGGCAACTCCCTGCGGATAAGCGTATCGAGTTCCTCTTTGGTCAGCGGAATCTTGACGTTGGTCTTGTCGATTTTCATCTTATAGTATTGAAACGGATTCTTCTCGACCCATTCGTTGCGGATCGCATAAAGAATGAAGTTTTTCAGACAGCAAAGCAGATTGACAGCTCCGTTGTTCTTACACCGGTGCGCTGTCTGCATGAATGTATTCAATCCGTCGACATATTCGTAGGTAACGGTGTATAACGGCAAATCATCTTTCTCGTACTGTTCTTTCGTGTACTCGGTCATGTAGCGTAACAAACGATGATATTTATTCGCCGTGAGCTGGGTAATACGTATGCCGACCTCTTTCTGTCGTTTGTCGCAGTACTTCGAAAATTCAGACAGAAGCATCCGCGACCTGCCGACTTTGTTTTCCATGCGTTCTTTTATGGCGAAACAGTTCGGCTCCCAGCCTTCCTTGATAAGACTGTCGTAGGCGGCAAGGATATTGGCACGGTAGGAGGCTATGATACCGTTGATCTGCATCGAAACGTCATCCCGCAGCATACAGCGTTCCAGACGCTGGTTCCAATGCTCGGGTTCTATCTGGCATCGGGTGTAGATTTCGGTAGATTGTCCTGAGGTGGTAATGCGGGCATAGAGCGGAGCCTTGCCCTTTTTCGTGATCTTGGTTCTCTTGCAGAAGAAAACGACGCTGAATGAAATTTTACTGCACATGACTGTAATGTTTTTAATAATTAACGTTGTGCAGCATAGAGTTGTTGCGGTGTAAAATAATGCAATACAGCGAAATACGCCTTATTCGTGACCTGTTTTCTCGGACCTTCGGAAAAGGTCACGGATAGGGTCGTGAAAAGTTGCTTTCCAATGCACCAGCCGGAACAGCCTCCAAACGAAAAACCTTACATATCATTGATACATAAGGTTTTTTGCTTTCTGCTGCCTTCTGTTTCAAAGGCTTCCAGAGCGGAAAACGGGACTATCGCAGCGTCCGAACGCTGATTTGAGCTAACAAACTGATTGTTTGTAATATATGCGCATTTATGCCGTATTCTGCAAACGGTCGGTTGAGCACTTTAAAGCATCGAAAAGCAGGAGTTCAGTTAACAAATCGTTAACGGCTTTTGTTAACGGTCCGAACTGTGTCTTTGCGACGACCGCGCGTGTAACTGATTTTTATTCACCGTTTTGTGTAATTCTTCATATTGATTCTGAACTCATAACGACTTAACTTTGCAATCTGTAAAACCGTTATGAGAAACACGTTCAAGATTCTGTTCTATGTGAACAAGCAGCGCATGAAGGAGGGACGCATACCCGTGTACGCCCGCCTTACGGTGAACGGCCAAAGCACGTTCGTCAACTGCCGCGTAACCCTGCCGCCCGCTTTGTGGGATTCCAAAGCCAACAAGGCTGCGGGCAAGAGCCACGAGGCGCAGACGGTCAATCGCAAGTTGGAGCATATCCGCACCCAGATCGAGCGGCACTACCAGCGCATCTCCGACCGCGACGCCTACGTCACGGCTGAGCGGGTGAAGCTGGCTTACCTCGGCATGGGCGAGGAGTACGAAACGCTGTTGGAGGCGTTCGACAAGTTCAACCGCGACTTCAAACAGCACGTCGGTGTAGACCGTGCCCAGTCCACCTACCGCAAGTACGACAACGTGCGCAAGCGGTTGGCGGAGTTCCTCGCCGACAAGCTCCGTCGCAGGGATATTCCGTTGAAAGAGCTGACCGAGACTTTCATTACCGACTACGACCTCTACCTGCGCGGCGAGAAGGGTCTGACGCCCTCATGCGTCTGCATCTATACCAAGCCGTTGAAGATGATCGTCACGAAAGCCCACAACGCGGGCATGATCGCCCGCAATCCGTTCGTGGACTACCACCCGAAGAAGACGACCAAAGAGCGCGGCTATCTGATCGAATCCGAGTTGCAGGCGTTGATGAACCACGAGTTCGCATTCGAGGGCTACGGCAAGGTGCGCGACCTATTCGTCTTTTCGTGTTTCACGGGCATGGCCCATGCCGACGTCAAAGGGCTGACGCAGGAGATGATCCAGCGCTCATTCGACGGCGATCTGTGGATCGTCAAGCGGCGGCAAAAGACCGCCACGCCGTTCAAAATCAAGCTGTGCGGCATTACGAAGCGCATCATCGCCCGCTACAAACGCGAAGTCGCGGGGACGAACCTCGTGCTGCCTGTGCCCGACATCGCCTACTGCAATCGGGTATTGAAGAAAATCGCGGCGGAGGTCGGCATCGACAAGACGATAACCTATCACCTTGCCCGCCACACGTTCGCCACGACCAATGCGCTGGCGCAGGGCATCCGCATCGAAGTCGTCAGCCGGATGCTGGGGCATACGAACATCAAGACGACCCAGATTTACGCCAAAGTTACGGACGACATGCTGGCCAAAGGATTCGACGAGATGGCCGACATCTATTCCGCAAAATACAGCCTCGCACGATGAAAAGAAAAATCGCAGTGGAGGGGTTCACAGCTACCGCCCCTTGTGCGCCCTATGGGATTTGGGAGGATCCCTCCAGGCGCACAGGGGCGCAGGCTTTGCGGACATCTGTTCTCTTTCATTGGCCGCTCCTGCTGACGGATACGACAACGGCAATGTCTCCTACCATTCGGCCGCGCTGCGCCCGCGCCTTTTTACAAAAGGCATAGCTTATTAGGGAATTTTCTACCCGCATGTCTTCGACACGCTGAAAATTCCCCAATAAGGCAAAGGTGCTTCGCCCCTCTGCACTCCCCCAAACCAATAACCACCTAAAACCACAAGACTATGGGCTATGTCGTATTCCATATGCAGAAGAGCCGCGGAACCGACAGCGGAACCTCCGCCCACATCGAACGCAAAGTCAAACCGTCGAACGCCGACGAAGAACGCACGCACCTGAACCGTCGGCTGATCGAATATCCAGACGGCATCCATACTCGCACGCAGGCGATTCAACACCGCTTGGAGACCGCAGGACTTACTCGCAAGGTCGGCAAGAACCAAGTGCGGGCGATACGCATCATGCTGTCGGGAAGTCCCGACGATATGCAGCGCATCGTGCGCGAAGGTCGTTTGGACGAATGGTGCACTGATAACATGAAATACCTTGCCGCGACGTTCGGCAAGGAGAATATCGTATCGGCCGACCTGCATTTGGACGAAACGTCGCCGCATATCCACGCGACGCTCGTGCCCATTGTAACGACCGAACGGAAACGCAAGAAACAGGAGGAACGGGTGGCCAAACGTTACCGCACGAAATCGACGTCCCGTCCCCGATTGTGTGCCGACGAGGTAATGTCGCGCGTCAAGCTGAAAAAGTACCAAAACACCTATGCCGCAGCGATGGCGAAATACGGCCTGCAACGCGGTATCGAAGACTCCGAAGCACGACATGTCGACACACAGCAGTTCTACCGAGAGGTGAAGGCAATGACCGATACGCTGAAAGCCGACGTAACGGAATTGCAAAAACGAAAAGCGACGGCACAGGAGGAACTGAACCGTGCAAAAAAGGAAGTGCAGACGGAACGACTGAAAGAGGCTGCGACCGTAGCCGCCACCAACATCGCCGAAAGTGTCGGTGCGATCTTCGGCAGTAACAAAGTCAAGACACTGGAACGGGAGAACATCGCCCTGCGTCGGGAGGTAATCACGCATGAAAAACTCATTGAATCCCTGCAAGCCCGAGTACAGACCATGCAGAGCGACCATAGCCGAGAACTTACGGCAATGCAGGCTCGGCACGTAGCCAAGACGACCAACTTAACGAAGCGGCACGAAAAAGAAGTGTCGCTACTGAAAACTGCCCTCTTGAAAGCTGTGAAGTGGTTTCCCTATTTCCGTGAGATGATCCGAATGGAAAGCGTTTGCCGAACGGTCGGATTCGATGACCAACAAACCGTCACACTTATCAAGGGTAAACCGCTCGAATACAGCGGAGAACTCTACTCCGAAGAACACGACTGCAAATTCACGGTCGAACGAGTAACGGCGCAAATAACGCCCGACCCGGCCGACAAACGAAAACTACAACTCAATATCGACAAAATACCGTTTAAGGAATGGTGCAAGGAGAAGTTTGAGAAACTACGAAACGCCTTTTGCCAACCCGTGCAGAGGCAACAAAAATATAAAGGGCCGAAATTTTGAAACCCTGTTTCAGAAAATCACAAATGGAATAATGAATTATTCTGTTTTTTAATTACTTTTGTATTTGGATAGAGGCAACTCTTTCCGAACATATGAAAAGAAGCGTTATGCTTATCTCGAAGTCGGGAACGTAGGAAATTCAAGACTATTCAGAGAGAAAGGCGTAATGGTTCTCACGCTTTAGCGTGGGCTGCTATTACCATATCTCTGAATAAAGGTTTTCCTACGACCTCCGACTTAGAACGTGGCATAGCAGTTCCACGCTTCCGTGTTTTATAAAGGTTCTTGTGGCAGCTGGAGAACAAAAACAGATTGCATATGAATACTCTTAAAAGATTGACTTCAGCGATTTGCATCATCCTACTGATGAATGCTTGTGCCCCACTCAGAGCTCCGGTAATTGTAAAAAATGCACCGATTGAAACATTCAAGTATGCTTATATCTCGCCGACAAAAGAATTAACGTCCAGTACGGGAAGCACCTACGGAGGACAGTATGGAATCTACGGATCATCGATGACCAAAAGCGTTAATCCCAGCGATGTCATTGCAGGAATACTGATTCAGAAAGGATACGTAGTATTACCTGATTTGAGCCCAGAATTAGCCAAGGAAACGTTGATTATAAACTATGGTGAAAGTGGCCGGCGCAACCGTGGATTAGGCTATACGATAGAGGTGACGATTCAATTCATATCGGCGTATACGCACGAAGTGTTCTGCTCCTGCACCGCAGAGGGACAGGGCTCGACCGAAGCGGACGATATTCGTCAAGCGATAAAGCGCGCTTTAGATGGCTTATTTGCAAAATAAAAATAGCTCAAACAATCTTATTATGAAACGATTAATCTTTTTATTGTTTTTTGCAAACACAATTCTTATTTCATCAGCGCAAGACAAATCGGAACATCTGTCATTCAAAGGAGTACCTATCGACGGAACCCTCAACGAATATGTATCGAAAATGAAAGCCGCCGGATTTTCGTATCTTGGGACGCAGGACGGTACAGCTATTCTGCAAGGCGATTTCGCAGGCTTCAAAAATTGTACGGTAGGCGTTTCCACGCTGAAAGCTGTAAATGTAGTCAGCACAATCGGTGTAATCTTTCCCTCGCACGATAATTGGAGCTCGCTGGAAAGAGATTATGACCATCTTAAATCCATGTTAACTCAAAAATATGGCGAACCAACTGAGGTGGTGGAGCAGTTTCAAGGGAGAACCAACCCGAATACGAACAATGAAAAATTGCATGAAATGATGATGGATCGCTGCACTTGGTACACAACCTTTGAGACGACGAAAGGCGACATCCAGTTATCTTTGCAGAAAGGTGATTTTGGGCAGTATTTCGTTTTACTCAAATACTACGACAAGATAAATACGGATACTGTTCGTTCTGCGGCAATGGATGATTTGTAATATATTTAGTTTTACCAATAAGAAAAAGCGATGCGTGTAACGCATCGCTTTTTCTGTAATTAGGATTCAACGTGTTTCTTGATTTCGGCAATGAATCGTTCGCCGAATCGCAGATACGTACTGATAGTAACTCCTTTTATATCAATAAACTCTTCGCGGGTCATCGGCCTGTCCGTCGCTAAAAGCACCAATACGGAATCGTACATGATCCGAGAGGGTGACACTCCGGTTTCCTGCGCGAAGGCCTGCCTAAGGGTGCGCAACTTGGCGAGCAATTCCATATCGGTAAGCATATCGCCATTCGCATCTACAATCACTTTGAACCCGTCTTTCTCGATCATCCGGATGGTATGTACCGCAGCACTTTTTCTTATGGTATTCGTTTTCACCGGAATCATTTCGGGGGCTTGCGGATTCGCTGCGGAATATTCAGGAATACAGAAGTAAGCAGGTTTATCTTTCGACGGATCTTCCATGCCGAAGCCATCCTTTCTCCATGCACGATAATGTTCCTGACTGAGCAGCCGACCGCATCCCGATTTGTCTGGCTTATAATTCGTACATCCTAAAATATATTCCGTTCGTCCTTTCTTAACGACCAAATACCCGTCTTTGCACCAATCGCATTTCTGAATGGATAATTCCCCACCGCGCTTGTCGTTGGTCATAAATCCGCATATTTCCTGATCGTTGGTGCAAATCCATAGTCTCAACCCATAATTTTTATTCCATCGCAGTTGCATCGGATAGCTGCAGATCGGACAACGATCTTTCACGACATTCGAGAGGGAGAGGTCGGTTTTCAGCTCTCCTTGCAGCGTAACGTTGGGATAGCTTTTCGGATCGCTCAACAGCTCCTTGATAAACTCCGAGGGGCGTTTTTCGGGAGTAACGATAAATACTCGGTTTTTGGTTCGGGTAAGAGCCACATAGAACAACCGCCTCTCTTCGGCATAGTTATACGAGGTATCGTTCGATACGACCAAGTTAAGCACCGGATCGTCGTCCACTTTCGACGGGAAACCATAGATTTCATCCTTTGCATTGATGATAATTACGTTATCGGCACTCAACCCTTTCGAACTGTGGGCCGTCAGAAATTGGAGCTTGATTTTGTTCCCATATTTTACCGAATAAACTTTCCCCGTTTTCTCGTCGTAGTTGAATTGTTTGGAATAGCAGAGATTCCTCGCGTCGAACCCATAGCGACCGATCAACAGGATGGAGGCGATCCGGGATTTTCTTTCGGCCGCATTATACTCCAATATTTCTTCGATAGCTTTGTTTACAGCGATTCCCAGATAGTGATATTTGCCACCTTCCGTCCGCTCTTTTCCTTTATCGAAAGTTTCGACATACGGGTAAATGATAACCGGATTGATGATTCGCTTCGGAGAGACAAGCTCCTTTTTGATTTGCGCCGAATTTTTCTGTACGAATGTTCCGGCAATGTCGATTATCTCCTGTGCATTGCGGTAGGTGCGTGTTATTTTCAACTCCTGCCCATAACCGACGGCTTCGCAAAATCGGGTGAACAGCGGTAGAATTGAGCCGCTGAAAGCATAGATCGACTGCCAGTCGTCGCCTACTGCCATGATTTTGGCATTGCACAACTGCGACAACTCTTTGATCAGGTTATAACGCTGCCGTGAAATGTCCTGATATTCGTCTACAATGATATATCTGTAATCGAGCTGTTCCTTGCCGACACGCTTTTGGCGTATCAACTCAGCGGACTCGTTAATCATGTCCTGAAAGTCGATGCAATGTTGCTCCTCCAATACTTTCTGGTATTCATAGTAGCAGACTTTGCAGATGTCAAGAAACAATTTGGTCCGGACGTTTTTATTCGCAGCCTTGAACTCTGCGAATTTTTCAAATCCGTAGCCTTGAGTCTTGAAGTTGTTGATAAAGGTGCAGAGCAGAAAAGTCAGGCGCGTGATGTATTTGCTCTCCTCCGTCTCGATCAATTTCTTGTAGACCTCCTCCCTCGGACGTTTATTCAACTCGTACCCATGCGCGACAAGCAGCTCTCGTAAATGAAGAAGATAGTCCCGGCCATCGGTGTATTGCGAGTAGGTATATATCAGATCGGTCTTGTGCTTTGCGTGCACCTGCTTTTTGTCGTCGATCCGGGAGATATACTTCTCCAACTCCTCTTGTGTATAACGATCGCTTCTGTGATCTTCGGTTATCCCGAAATGTTCGATATATGAAATCTTGTTGCCTTGTTTTATTCGGAAGTCGGGCGTATAGGGCTTGTTCGCATCGAGGATAGGATACTGGTATATCGACTCGTACTCGTATTCTATCTGATACATATATAGGAAGTTGGCGATACGCACCTCTTCCATCGACCGCAAAACCTCGTTGTTCAATGTCTGCGTCTTCAGCGTTTTACGGTCTACAATACGTTGAACGTATTCGCGCAGATTGCCTTTCAGGGTCGAGCAGTCCGCTTTGGCAACGAACTGAAAATATTCGTTGAGCTTTTCTCCTTCGTAAGGCGCGGTGAAATAGGAGCCGAAGAAAAGAATCAATTTGTCCACCACTTCGGGATTACGCAGCACGGACGATTTCAGATAATTATTGATAACCGTGTACATATATCCGCCCTCGACAATCTTTTTACGTTCTTCTTCGCCTTGACGCAAAATCGTATAGCCGATGGAGTGAAACGTACTAATGGGACAAGGTATTCCCAAATTGCCGTTTATGCGTCCTCGGAGCTCCTCTACGGCCTTATTTGTAAAGGAGATGACCAAAATTTGAGTTGGATCAATGCCTCGTTTTTCTACGAGATAACGCACTTTGGCGGCTACCGTTGTGGTTTTGCCGGCTCCGGCTCCGGCAATTACCAGCGTATGGTCTTCTTCCGAAAGCACCACTTCGCGTTGTTCACTGTCGAGGGATATAGCCGGATCACAGGCTTTGAGTATGTTGTCTAGATAGGATTTCTCCGATTCGATATGACGTGAAATATAAGCGTCGTTGTGTTTTCGGATTATTGCCGATTCCGTTGCAAGGTCTGCAATTTCATCGAATCTTGTTTGGAAACGGTTTATAGCTTCGATGTCGAGATGGTGCTTGGCAACATACTCGTTCAGTATATTCGATTGAGCGAGTGTTGTATATGATTCCGATAAATCGCTGTATTGTTCTACGAGGTGTTTGTAATCGCTTCGGGCTATGAATTTGTCTTGAGATAACAGCGTATCGAACGCTTCGTTGAAAGACAACGTTCTGATATACTCTGCCGGGTAATTTGCAGAATCTATATTTGGCTTAGCAGTAGAGGTCGGAGTTTTAGACCGGCCTATATTTTTTACGAAATTCACTATCCCCATCTGTCTCGATAACTATTTGCCTTACAAAGATAATTATTATAATGAATCTAAAAATCGCTTGGCTATTTTGTTTTAGGAATCGAATAACGACATACCTCAAATAAAAACCACGTAAAAGAATATGATATGCAAATAAGATAAAAATATTTATCTTTGTATCGGGTTCTTTTTCAAGCTGAAGATTACTGCAAGACAGAGCAGAAGATCGGTTAACAGATCGTTAACACGCTAAAAGGCGATAACGCCGCAACTCGCTGACCGGCAAAAGAAAAGAGGATCGATTTCTCAATCCTCCTGTTTTAGAGCGGAAAACGAGACTCGAACTCGCGACCCCAACCTTGGCAAGGTTGTGCTCTACCAACTGAGCTATTTCCGCATTATGTCTTGCAATCGGTCTCGCGGAGCAGTACTCTTAGGAGAGGATTGCGAGTGCAAAGGTAGCGCAAAATTTTTATTCTGCAAATTTTTTCGAAGAAAAATTACAAAATATCGTGTTTTTTATCCGCAACCGCCAACTGCTGCCGCACCGACTCTTCGTGTATCTCCGTAATAATCCGACAAATAAACCGCGGAGACAGACCCATGCGCCGGGCATTGGCCGCAGCTGCTTCGAGAATCTCGTTGAAGCGGTCGCGGTGTATGATCGGCATGCCGTGCTGCGCCTTGTATTCGCCGATCTGTCGTGCCACCTCCATTCGTTCGGCCAGCAGCTCCATTAGCCGGTTGTCGATCGTATCGATATGCGACCTGTAATCACGCATGGCATCGGGTGCCGCGATGCGTTCCGGCACGCGCATATCGCCTATCAGGCGCCGCAGCTCGACGGGGGTAAGCTGTTGCGCACTGTCGCTCAGCGCATCGGCCGGCCGGCAGTGGCACTCGACGATCAGGCCGTCGAAGCCGATGCTTATGGCCTGTTGTGCCAGCGGCTCGACCAGATCGGCACGGCCGGCCATGTGGCTGGGGTCGCATACGATCGGCAGCGAGGGTATGCGCCGGCGCAACTCGATAGGTATCGACCAGTGCGGAGGATTGCGGTAGAGCGCCTGCTCATAGCTGCCGAAGCCCCGGTGTATGGCCGCCAGACGTCGTATTCCGGCGTTATATATGCGCTGAACGGCTCCTATCCACAGTTCGACATCGGGATTGACAGGGTTCTTGACCAGAACGGGTATGTCGACGCCTTGCAGCGCATCGGCTATCTGCTGCACGGCGAAAGGGTTGGTCGTCGTGCGTGCGCCGATCCAGACGGCATCTATCCCTGAGGCCAGAGCCGCTTCGACGTGTTGCGGCGTGGCCACCTCGGTCATCGTGCGCAGCCCTGTTTCCGACTTGGCGTCGGCGAGCCATTGCAGCGCCATGTCGCCTGCACCCTCGAAGCTGCCGGGGCGCGTGCGCGGCTTCCATACGCCGGCGCGCAGCCAGCCTACACCCGCAGCGGCTACGGCGCGTGCCGTCGTGAGCAGCTGCTCCCGGCTCTCGGCTGCACACGGACCCGCGATGTAAAGCGGTTTGCCGCGGTCGTCTATCGGATAAAGGTCGTCGAACACGGTGTCAGATTGCTTTTATGGTGTAATACAACTTATCTCGGAAAATCTCGTAGTCGTTTACTATTACCGACGATCCCAACTCGGCATATCTGTTCGCCGATGCCGTGATGTCGAAATTCATCGACAGATAATATTGGCGATACTTTGCACAGTCGTCGAGGATGACAATCGGATCGGGGATATGTATGACATATACGAGTGTTTTGTCGGGCGAGTGCATGTATCGGCTCGTGTCGTCATTGGACAGCGCTATATATTTCTTGACATTGTGCTGCGTGAAGGTCTCCCAGCGTTTGATTTTCTTATTTTTGTCATAATACGGCAGTCGGTCGAGGATAATCATAATCTGGAAATAGGGAGTGCCTTTGCTCCTGATGTTCGCCGTCTCGCCGAGCATACCCTCGAAATAGTTGTTCGAGTTTTGCGAGTAATTCTGCATTACGAACTTGATACCCAACGCGGCGACCGTTCTACCGCCGTACTCGACAGCAATGTCCACATATTTATCATAATATCGACCGGCTACCTGAGCCTCTTTATCCGCACCGAAGCCCTGTGAACGTACTATATAGCCGTCACCGAGACAGAGGCTAATATCGCGGGCTATCGCACCGTGCAGAGGTTTGAGCTTGGCCGTGCTGCGCGAAGTGCCCGAGCATAGAAACTCGTTGAACGATTTGGCTATGACATCGAGAAACGTTCGGTTCGTCAAAGGGATTTCATTCTTGTTGTCGATCATATCGCAGTCGAGAGTTTGTAGTTCAAGTATTGTTCGAGCTCACGGCTGCTGAACGTATAGTAGCCTCCGTTCTTGAAATTTTTAAGCAGCGAGACATATTCGACGAACTCGTCGCTAATGATGATCGCGCGAAGCGTCTCGAAGCCGACATCGCCGATTATGTAGAGCCCGCTGTATACGCCGCATCCCGCGCCCACGCGTTCGAGCCTTATGCTGTCCTTGGACCTTATCAGATTGTTTATCGCCGTCTTCTCCCTGCATACGTCGCGCAAAGCCTGCGTTCGACCGTAGAGATACCATTCCGGATTCTGCTCGCGCGTGCGGCCCTTTTGCAACTCCGCCTCTTTGCCGAGAAGGTATTGCGCCACCCGCCGGTGTTCGGCGACTTGCCGCCATGTCAGCGGCGTACCCTCCGCAGTGTAGGGGAACAATGCGCGCGACCACTTGCCAGTCGATGCTTTCAGGATGTCTATCGTCAGTTCTTCGAACGGCAGCTCGCCTATGAAGACCTTGTCCGCCAGTGTCGCAAAACCGTTCTTGACCTGCACGCGGCGTACTGCATCTGAGCTTTTTATCCGACGCAATATCTCTATACTACGCTTCGGCAGAAGGCGAAATCCCTCGGCAAACGATATCTCTTCATACGACAAGTCGTCGACATGAACGAACGCGCGCCTATCGGCATCATAAGCGAAATAGGATATCGTCCGGTTGCGATTATCTTTGGAGAGCTGAACGACGGCCGTATATGTCGTCACATCGAAGGGCTGGAAATGGCCGAATTCCGAGTACGACTTCCAACACTTCCGCTCCTCGATGAATCGCCTAAACGGCGCTCCCGCCAAACTCGTCAGCCATGAAACCGGCGTTATGTAGCACAGCATCCCCCGCTCGTTGAGCATCCGCAGACCGAGTTCGTAAAAGGCCAGATACATGTCCGTCATGCCCGATGCGGCGAACGAATAGCGCTTGACATCTTCGTAGTGTCGTGTCAGATTGTGGACTCTAACGTATGGAGGATTGCCTACGACATAATCCATACGCTCGTCATAGGACGACACAGTCAATGCGTCCGTACAGATCAAATCCCACTCTACCCCCGTTACGCCGTGTTCCGATGCAACCGTATCGAGATTGATTCGACACGCCTCGCATGCCTCCGGGTTAATGTCGATGCCGTGCACATATTCTTGCAAATCGCTGCGCAGCTCCTCCGCAGTAAGGCCGGCCTGTTCGGCTGCAAGGCAGTAGCGCGCTACGATATGCGTAAGAAACGCCCCTGTGCCGCAGCTGTTTTCCATTATATGTTTGCGCAAAATGCCCGTACCCCGATATTCGCACAGATCCAAAATATAATCTACTACGAATCCCGGAGAATAAACCTGCCCTTTGCTCTTTATGTTGCGTCCGGCCGCCAGCATTCGTCCCGTCACTCCTCGACGATCTCGATCGAGAGAATCAGATCGCCGGGACGGATGTCGTCGATGACATCCAGACCGTCGACCACGCAGCCGAAGCAGGTGTGCACGCCGTCGAGATGCTGCGTGTTCTGTCGGTTGTGGCAGATGAAGAACTGCGAGCCGCCCGTGTCCTTGCCGCGATGCGCCATTGAGAGCACGCCGCGGTCGTGACGCTGGCGCGGAGCCGAGGTCTCGCACTTGATCGTATAACCCGGGCCTCCCGTGCCGTCGCCCTTGGGGCATCCGCCCTGAATCACGAAGTCGGGGATGACGCGGTGGAACGTCAGGCCGTCGTAGAATCGGCTTTCGGCCAGTTTGACGAAGTTGGCCACCGTACCCGGCGTTTCGTTTTCATAGAGCTCGGCGCGCATGTCGCCCTTCTCGGTCGAGATGATTGCGTATTTCATCGTATGCTTATTTTTTCGTTAACCGAGAGCAAAGGTAGTAATAATTGTCCAAACGACGACGCAAAAAACGTGCGGCCGTCGAAAGCGGTTCATAACGGCACCTTAAAAGCTGCCGCCCGAGGCTTTCGCCGCTCGCGACAGGGGCTCCGGCCGACGAGTCCCGAGCGCCGCGAGAGCACAGCCGCCCGCTGAAATATAATTACCTTTACGCCGCAATATAGCCCCCGTCCGTTCGTTTGTAGAGTGAAAACAGTGGACATATATGGTAATATTCTTGGTCATGGCGTTGGTGGCCGTACTGCTCTCCGACGTATATATATGGTACAACTTCGTTCACGGCGCGGCACTGCCGTGGAGCGCAGCATACTGGATTCCGACTCTCGTGCTCGCCGTCTCGATGATACTGTTTCGCACACACTCTTCACAGACGACCATTAACATAGCCGTCGCGCTGCTGCTTTGCGTCGCAGCCCCGAAACTGATATTTACGCTCGTCTCGCTTGCCGGGCGGTTGGGGTCGGGCATCTGGCCGGCGGCGGCCGCGTATGCCGACTGGACGGGCCTGGCACTGGCCATTGCTGCGGGCGCAGTGCTGGCATACGGTTGCACCAAAGGCTGGAAACGGCTGACGGTAAGACATGTCGAGATCGTATCGGAGGATCTGCCGCTGTCGTTCGACGGCTATCGCATCGTGCAGATGTCGGATCTTCATCTGGGCACCTTCGGCCGCAACGACAGCTATATGCGCAGCGTGGCCGGCCGCATAGGCGACATAGCACCCGATCTTGTAGCCTTTACGGGCGATCTGGTCAACATCTCCCCCGAGGAGGCCGAGCCATTCGTCAAGGCCATGTCATCGATACATGCCCGCGACGGCGTGGTCTCGGTGCTGGGCAACCACGACTACTGTCCCTATAAGCGCAACAGTTCGGCCGAGCAGGCGGCGCGCGACCTCGAATACGTCAAGCAGATCGAGCGTCGTGCCGGCTGGCGGATGCTCCTTAACGAAAACATTCCCGTCGTGCGCGGCGGCGACACGATACATATCGTCGGCGTCGAGAACACCGGACGCCCGCCGTTTCCCTCTTACGGCGATCTCAAAGGCGCCATGCGAGGCCTGCCCGAGGGAGGCTTCAAGGTGCTGCTGAGCCACGACCCGACCCACTGGCGCGACGAGGTGCTGCCCGCGAGCGATATACAGCTCACACTGTCGGGACACACCCACGCCATGCAGCTGAAAGTGTGCGGCTTCTCGCCCTCGTCGCTGATGTACAGCGAGTGGGGCGGTATGTACGAGCATGACGGCCGCATGCTGAACGTCTCGACCGGCACCGGCGGCAATCTGCCGTTCCGCCTCGGAGCATGGCCCGAGATAGTCGTCGTCACTCTGCGAAGCGGCCGTAAGGCGGCCGCGGAGACCGAGACGCCGGACGGAGCAGTTAGCGATACCCGCACAGAGGCCAATAAGGCGGCTTAACATCGGCTCCGCCGCAGGCCTTCACAACTCCCCGACTCCCGCATAGCCGCTCGCCGATCTGGCCGCAGCGAAACGAAACATCCCCCGGCCGAAGTTTCGGCCGGGGGATGTCGCGTCGATCGGATCGTGTCGGCAAGCCGCTATTTCAGCATCTTCAACTTGCGGTCGGCATCCGTCGCCTCGCGCAGCGATATGGCGTATCCGCCGCCGGCCACAGCCCTCTGACTGAGCTTGCTGCGCGATGTGCAGCGCACTTCGCGGATCGTATATGCCTGAGGATTGGTCAGGTAATCGGCATCGGGCGCATCGGCGTATATCGTGGCGACATACGTTTTGCCCGGTTCGAGGAAGTCGAATGCTATCTGCGACGTGTAGGCGTGCTCGCCCGTGCAGTTGCCCACGAACCAGCGGCCGTCCTTCGAGCGGCGCGCCACGGTCACATACTCGCCCGGTGCGGCTTCGAGGTAGCGGCTCTCGCTCCAATCGATCGCCACATCCTTTATGAATCGGAACGCATCCATGAAGCGCTCGTAGTTCTCGGGGAAGTCGGCCGCCATCTGCAACGGCGACGACATTACCACATATATACCCAACTGGTTGGCTATCGTGCAGTTCGCGTGCGACTTATTGTTGGGATCGGCCTTCGATATATCCATTTCGAATATGCCGGGCGTGTAGTCCATCGGACCACCGATCAATCGCGTGAAGGGCAATACGGTCACGTGCGAGGGCTTCGAGCCGCCGAAAGCCTGATATTCCGTGCCGCGCGCCGACTCGTTGCCGATGAGGTTGGGATAGGTGCGGCACAGACCCGTAGGACGCACCGCCTCGTGGGCGTTGACCATAATGCGGTAGTCGGCCGCCTTCTTGACGGCATAGAGATAGTGGTTGACCAGCCACTGATCGTAGTGGTTGTGTCCCACGGGCACGATATTGCCCACGTAACCGCTCTTGACGGCGTCATAGCCGTTATCCTTCATGAATTTGTATGCCTCGTCCATGTGTCGCTCGTAGTTGCGCACGGCCGACGATGTCTCGTGGTGCATTATCATCTTCACACCCTTGGATGCAGCATAGCGGTGTATCTCCTCGACGTCGAAGTCGGGGTAAGGCGTCGTGAAGTCGAATACATAGTCCTTGTTGTTGCCGAACCAGTCCTCCCAGCCTATGTTCCAACCCTCGACCAGCACCGCGTCGAATCCGTGCTCGGCAGCGAAGTCTATGTAGCGCTTGACATTGGCCGTCGTGGCTCCGTGCCTGCCGTTGGGCTTCACGCGCGTCAGGTCGTCCGTGTCGAGGTGGGCGCTCAGCAGATCGTCGGTGTAACACCATGTGCTCTTGCCGGTTATCATCTCCCACCAGCAGCCGACATACTTGACGGGCCTGATCCACGACGTATCTTCTATCTTGCACGGCTCGTTGAGGTTGAGCGTGATGCGCGAAGCGAGGATGTCGCGCGCGTCGTCGGATACGATGACCGTGCGCCACGGCGTCTGCGACGGGGTCTGCATATAGGCCTTGTAGCCGTTGGGGTCGGGCGTGAGGTGCGAACGGAATGTCAGACGCTCCTCGTCCAGATCGAGGTGCATGCAGGGGTAGTCGACCAGCGCAGCCTCGTGGAGGTTGATCCACAGACCGTCGTCCGAGTGCATCTGCAACGAGGTCTGCACACCCGTCGTAGAGAATATGGTCTGCGAGAGGTTGTACTGCACGGCGCTTTCGAGCAGCGACCGTATTTCAGACAGGCGCGAGCGCGTGTAGTCGTACTCCTGCGTGTCGTAGTCGCCCGGTATCCACCATGCCGTGTGGTCGCCCGTCATCGCGAACTCCGTAAGCTCGTCCATTACGATGAAGTATACGAGGTTACGCTGCTCGGGAAACTCGTAGCGGAATCCGAGGCCGTCGTCGAAGAGGCGGAAACGCACCACCATGTCGCGGTCGTTCTGCGCCTGATGAAGCCTTACCGACATCTCGTTATAGCGGTTGCGTATCTCCGACTCCTCGCCCCATACGGGCTGCCACGTCTGGTCGAACGACGAAGTCTCGACGCCCGCCACTTCGAAGCCGTCGTAGAGCGAAGTCTTGGGGTCGACCGTGTGCGTGCGGCCGGTAAAATCCGAGCCGAACTCGTTGCGTGCGCTGCTTTTGAGTTCGAGTCCCAGACGGCTCGGAGCGATGACCGTCTTTTGTTTGTAGGTCAGCATGTAGTGCGGTGCACCCTCGCTGTCGAGCGAGAATGTCATCGTCAGATTGCCGTCGGGAGAGTGCAGCTGCTGCGCCTGCATGCCTGCCGCCAGGAGCAGGCCGACGACCGATAGAATCAATCTTTTCATACGTTCAAGTTTCGTTTCAGGTTAAATTTCGGTTTTCGAATGTAAAGTTACCCATAATAAGCGTCGCTCGATATGTATAGTAGCGTAAAAGTAGCGATAGTCATGTCATATAATATTGCATGACAATATATTGCTCTATTATACCGAAGCGCAAATAGTAGCCTGCCGTCACTGCTTTTCGAATCTCGCTATGGCTGCTGCGCGGCGCTCGAACCCATCCCTGTCGCCCGCAGCGGCGTTGCGCATCTTTACACGGTAGTTGTAGACCGTCGTTACCGATCGTCTTAGAAATGCCGCTATCTTTACAGAGTCGGTAATGCCCAGCCTTATAAGAGCGAATACGCGCAGCTCGGTCGAGAGCAGCTCGCCGTCGGGCTGCGACACGCGGCACTCGGGACGCAGCAGCTCGTTGAAACGGTCGATGAAGTCGGGGAACAGATCGAGGAACGAGCGGTCGAAGCGTTCGTAAAACGATTTCAGCTCGCGGTCGATGCGTGCATTCGACTTCAAGATCTCGATAAGCTGCGCCGCGCCGCCGCTGCGTGCCACCCCGCCCAGCTCGCGTCTGTATTCGTCGATGCGGCCTATATAGTCCGAGCAGAGGTCTATATAGGTGCATAGATAGGACTCTTTCAGATCGTTGGCCTCGTGCAGAAGCGCGTTCGTGCGCCTTAGCTCCGCATTGGCCGCTTTCAGCTCCTCGTTGGTGCGAGCCTCTATCCTCTCGGCACGCGTGGCACGTCGGTTGTCGCGCCGCAGCCGCAGCATCGCAACGGCCAGCAGTGCAGCCAACAACGACAGCGCAGCCAGCATAATATTGAGCCTCTGCTGCTTGCGCTCCATAAGGGTATTGTACGAACGCGTGATTATGGGCAGCAGACGGTTGATCGAGTGTATGTTGATACGAGCATTGGTACGCCCGGCATCTTCGAGCGAGTAGTTGATATATTCGTAGGCGCGTTCGACATCGCCCCTCTCGAAGAGCAGCGCCGCCAGCTCGTACAACGACCTGTACTCGTGCACGGGCGTACGAAGGTCGCACTCGGCGCTCATCGCCAGATAATATATGGCGCTGTCCCTATGCCCCGTATTGAGGTGCGACTGCGCTACCGAATATGCCCATATCGCCCGCGCATGCGACGGCTCGCGACGATCGTGCGGCATCGAGTGCAGCAGCCGCAGCGCACCGCTGTCGTCGCCCTCTGTGCGCATGATCTCCGCCCGCACGAACTCCGAAGGCATGAACAGCGCCGCCAGAGAGGCGCGTTCGGCCGCTAACCGCTGCCGGTATTCGCTGCGGTCGGCTTCGTCTATGGCCACGAGCGACATGCCCTCGTAGATCGTATATAGCGCGTTGTGGTAGCGATATCTCTCCGAATCGTCCATGCCTGCGGTGTCGATACGTCCGGTAATTCCGATCGCCTCGACATAGTTGCCGCAGCGGGCATAGAGCGTGGCCAGATCCGACGCGCTGCAACGTATCATCCGTCTGTCCTGCGTCGCCGCAGCCAGCTCGGCCTTGCGGCGGGCATATCCGAGCGCCGCATCGATATCGTACTTGCCGCACTCGTCGAGCAGCGTGTCGAGACGTGCGTATGCCGCCAGCGTGTCGGCGAAGTCGAGCCTACGGCCGATCGACTCGATGCGGTCGCGTTTTGCACGCTCGATCCTCTCCCTGCGCGCGACGGTACGGTCAAGGGCTTCGAGTCTGCCGCGAAAGATATCGTCGAGACTATCTTCGCCGGTGCATGCCGCGGACGACAGCACTGCCGCCGCGAGGGCTATTCTCCTTATAAGTGGGGCCATTGAGGGTAGTTTTTCACAAAATTATAAAAATTCCGCAAACCTGCCCTCAACGCACCACGCATTCCGCTCCCGCGATGCAGGCGGCTGGGGCCGGCCGCAGCGGGGCATGACTTGCAGGACGAACAGTATCGTGCGGCAGACGCCTGTTGCTCTCCCGAATATTTTTACTTACCTTTGTAGAGTATTGAATGCAAATGCCGCAATGAACCCCACATTTTCGTCAATCCGTAAGCAGATCCCGACTTGTCCGGACAACGCCGAGAAGCAGAAGAAGGCCGGGAGAGAGCCGGCAGACCGCTGCGGCGCCGTGTCGCCCGACTGCCCGATACGCAACATACTCTCGCGCATCGGCGACAAGTGGTCGATGCTCGTGCTCTACACCCTCTCGCACCACGACCGGCTGCGCTTCTGCGAGCTGTTGCGCGCCATTCCCGACATCTCGCAGAAGATGCTTACCGTCACGCTGCGAACGTTGGAGCAGGACGGTCTGCTTCACCGGCAGGTATATGCCGAGGTGCCGCCGAGGGTCGAATACGCCCTTACGGGGCGCGGGCGCAGCCTGCTGCCCCACCTCGACGGTTTGATTATGTGGGCGCAGCAGAACATGGAGGCCATTATCTCGGAGCGGCAGAACGGCCGCAGGAGATGAACCGGCGGCAGCCTCTCGCGGCTGCATCATACATAACGATGCCGAAACGGCGGCGGAGGCGGATCGATATGCAAGCACTAAACGAGTTATAATTATGATAGACGAAATTCTGCAATTCAACAAGCGCTTCGTCGAGCGCAGGGAGTACGAGAGATTCATAACCGACAAGTATCCCAACAAACGCATCGCCATAGTCACGTGCATGGATACTCGTCTGGTCGAGCTTCTGCCCGCGGCGCTCGGCCTGAAAAACGGCGACGTGAAGATCATCAAGAATGCCGGAGCGACCATTACAAGCCCCTTCGACAGTACGGTGCGCAGCCTGCTCGTCGCCATATACGAGCTTGGCGTTACCGAGATCATGATAATAGGCCATACCGAATGCGGCGTTCAGGGCATGGACAGTGCCCAGATGCAGCATCTGATGAAAGAGCGCGGCATCCCCGAGCAGCACATAACGCTGATGAAGCATTGCGGCATCGACCTCGACAGCTGGCTGCACGGCTTCGACAACACGCCCTCGGCCGTGCTCGAAACCGTCGATCTGGTGCGCAATCATCCCCTCGTGCCGCGCGACGTGGTGGTCAAGGGCTATATAATGGACTCTACGACGGGCTGCCTCGCACCGATCGAGTAGCCGCCAGGCTCGACATCCCGCCGATAGTCGGCGGGAGATATGCCGCACCCGCATGAATGACGACGGCCGCATGCAGCGATAGCATGCGGCCGTCGTCTATGTCGGCAACCGTATCAGAGGAAACGCTCAGCCGATATCGCGCGCGACGTATCCGCCGTGCGGAGCGACTGCAACTCGTCCGGTATATTCTCGCGTATGTAGACTGCCCTATCGCTGCCGTCCGACGTATTGGTCCATGTCATCTTATTGCCATCGACCGCAACATCGTACCCGGCCGACCACGCCTGACCGTCGTCGTACTTGCCCGAGAGGATCGTACCCGCAAGCTCGTAGCTGCCCTCGAAGCGCTGCCACTCGACGCTTTGCAGCTTCTGCCACAGCGTGAAGCGGCCGTCGTCCGAGAACGACATACGCACCTCGAAGGGCAGTTCCGTCATCTCGTGCCACTGCATCAGGCGCCACTGTCCGAGGATGCCGTTTACCTTGTCGGTCGTCAGGCTCTGCATCTTGCCGTAATACCTGTTTGCGTCGGTTGCCAGATACAACAGATAGTCGTACCGGGTGCCGGGAGCAAGGTTCTCGATCAGCGCCGAGTAGGTGTCGGCCGATATCTTCTCGGCCGTAATATCTGTCCACTCCGAGCCGCCCGCAGCGCGGTAGCGCACCCCGACCTCGCGGATTGTCCGGTCGGCAGCCTCGGCCACGACGCGGGGCGAGGATACGGTTATGCGTGCCGTTGTCTGCGAAACATCGACCTGAACAGTGCCGAAGTCGGCTTCGGGGGTCTCGTCGCCGCTCTTGTCGCATGCCACCAGCGACACGGCTGCCAGCAGCGCTATAAGGGGATATAATGTAATTCTTTTCATCGTCTTGGAAAATATTATAACCAGCCGCCGTTGCCGCTTACCGCTTTGCGAACGACGATTGCGAATTTGCGTGTTACCTCCGTGCCTCCTATGACGGCACCGCCCTCCTTGTCTCCGCCGACCAGCGCCTTGACCGTAACGGTGGCGCAGCCGCTCTTCGAACACTCTATGCTGAGCATGCCTCCGTCGATCGTCGGATCTTTCCGGATGCCCAGCGCACTCTTATCCTGCTGCGACATCTCGACCGCAGTGTATGTCAGCGAAGCGCTGTTCTGGCCGAAATACTCCGACAGCGACAGCAGTTGCGGTGCGCCGGCAGCGATATAGAGGCATGGCGTACCCTCGATCTGCATAAGCAGACGGTAGGCGTCGATATAGCCCGATCCCAGCTTGCCCTTGTAGTCGTCCAGACGTATCGTGTGCTCGCGATAGTACTGGTCGACGAAGATCTTGGTGCCGCTCTGGTAGCGGTCTACGTCCCACGTCGATGTCATCAGCATATCGCGCAGCTCCTCGGCCTGCAACGTGCGGCCGATCTTGGCGGCATACGAGAGCGCGAGCGCCGCGCAGCCCGATACGTGGGGGCAGGCCATGGACGTACCCTCCATGTATCCGTACTTGCCGAAGCGGTCGGTCTGCGTAGAGAGTACTATATACTGCTTGCCGTAGTCGCTGTCGCCGCCCGGTGCGCAGACGTTGGTGCCGGTGCCGTAGTTGGTATATGATGCGGCACGGTAATCCGACGACATCGACGAGACGCAGACATACTCGTGGTATGCACCCGGATATCCCGGTATCGACGATGCCTCGTTGCCTGCTGCGAATATCACCACACCGCCCTCGATGATGCCCTCGGCGCGGGCATTGGCGATGAAATAGTCTATGGCCTCCTTTTCGAGCGAACATTCCGAGGCGAACTGGCGGTCGCTGAGGATGTCGCCGCCATCGTATCCCCACGAGCATTGCAGGATGACAGCTCCGTTGTCGGCCGCATACTTGATCGCCTTGGCCGTAGCGGATGTCGTTGCGACGTTGTTTCCGGCGAATATCTGGCATGACATGATCTTGCAGCCGGGGTTGGCGGCGTCGCCGCCCGCAATGCCGCATACGCCCGTCGAGTTGCCGTTTACCGCGGCTACCGTGCCGGCCACATGTGTGCCGTGACCCACGTCGCCGTTGCTGTTCCACGTGATGTTGCCCTTACCGGTAACGAAGTTGTAGCCGTACTTGTCGTCGGCATAGCCGTTGCCGTCGTCATCCTTGCCGTCGGTGCCGTCGAGCTCGGCCTCGTTGACCCACATGTTGTCTTTCAGATCCTCGTGCGAATACATCACACCTTCGTCGACCACGGCCACGATGATGCGCGGGTCGCCCGTAGTGAGCTTCCATGCCTCGAAAAGGTTGATGTCGGCACCCTCCTCGGCCATTGTGCCGAGCGTACCGTCGTTCATGTAGTGCCACTGCGACGCGAGCTTCGGGTCGTCGAACGGCATATCCGCGCTACGCGTCTGCTCCACCTCGTCGCAGGGTATGGGGGTGCAGCGCTCCACGCGCTTGACATCGACGTCGTACTGCACGCGCACCACCTCGCCTATCTCGGCCAGCAGCGCGGCCACCTTTTCGAGATCGGCGCTCCGGTCGAACGAGAGTCTGTACCACTGGTGCAGTCCCGCACGGCGCGTAGCCTGCTCGGAGCGCCGGTCGACGGGGAAGATGCGCTCGATACCGGTAGCACCGACGGTCTCCATTATCTGGTCGACGCGCTCGATGCCCGAACGGGTTGCCGAAGCCTCGACGATATCTGCGGCCTCGGGCGTGAATTTCACGATCATACATCCTTTGCGCGCGCCTTGTGCCGAGTGTATTATCTTCGAACGGCCGCCGCCCGACGCTTCGCCCGACGTACCGTCGAGATCGTGCGTACAGGCACCCGCAAGGGTCGCGCAGAGTAACAACAATATAAGTCTTTTCATTTCGTTATAGGTTATTTATCATGACAAGATAGAAATTTTTCGTATAATAACTACTCTTCGGCGCGAAAATTTTCTATCGCCGCACTTACCGAGCCGTGTACGAGCAGCAGCGTCTGCGCCTGCGCATAGGGCAATCCCAACTCCTCGACGATCATCCGCGTGCCGCGGTCGACGAGCTTGCGGTTGGATAACTGCATGTTTACCATGCGGCTGCCCTTGACGCGCCCCAGTGCGATCATCGTAGCCGTCGAGATCATGTTGCAGACCATTTTCTGCGCCGTGCCCGACTTCATGCGCGAGCTGCCCGTGACCACCTCCGCACCGACTACGGTCTCTATGGCTATCTCGGCAGCCATACTGAGCGGCGAGGAGGGGTTGCTCGTGACGCCTGCCGTGAGTATCCCGCGGCGGCGCGCCTCGCGTACGGCCTCCACGACATACGGCGTGGTGCCCGAGGCGGCTATGCCTACCACCGTGTCCGATGTACCTATCCCGTGCGCCGCCAGATCCGCCCAGCCCTGCCGCATGTCGTCCTCGGCGCCCTCGACGGGGGTGCGCAGTGCACGGTCGCCGCCCGCGATGATCCCGATGACCACGCTCGGCGGCATGCCGAATGTGGGCGGTATCTCCGAGGCATCCAGCACACCGAGCCTTCCGCTCGTGCCGGCACCTATATAAAATAGTCGTCCTCCGCGCCGCATGCGCTCCGACAACGCCTCGACCAGCCGCTCGATTGCGGGCAGCGCCCGCCCAACCGCCTCCGCGACGCGTCTGTCCTGGTCGTTTATCGCATGCAGGATGTCGTGAGCCGACATGCGGTCGAGACCGTCGTACGGCGACGGCTGTTCGGTTATCTTTACAAACTCCATTATCGCATATTTTTATGGTATCGAGCCAGCGCCTCGATCGGCCGGCGCATTATGGCCTGCGGCGAGAGCGAGCGACGTGCGAGCGCACTGGTCAGCGGCTCGCGAAAGAAGTGGGCGATCGAGCCCACGAAGCCGATCGGATACTCCCAGACGGGATACTGCATCAGGTTGCGCTCGACGAAGGCATCGAACGACCTCTCGACGGCCGCGCGGATCGGCGGCAGGTCGAGATGACGCGCCGCAAACCGTGCGAAGCCGGCCAGATAGCGGTTGGCCTCCGGCCGGCGGTAGACCTGCTCTATGATACGGTCATACGACGTGCCGCACTCCTGGTAGAGCATCTCGCGCACCCGGTCGCCGGCCAGACCTTTGAGGATGTCGGCCACCACCGTGCGGCCTATATTCGCCCCCGAGCCTTCGTCGCCGAGGATATAGCCCAGAGGCGGTACATTGTGCACTATGCGTCTGCCGTCGTAGAGACAGCTGTTAGACCCGGTTCCGAGTATGGCCGCTATGCCGCTGCCATTGCCGTACAGCGCCCGCGCCGCACCCGCCATATCGCTCTCGACCTCGATATGCGCCCCGGCGAACCGCGCGCCCAATGCACGCGCCGTGCGCTCGGCTCCGTCGAATATGCAGCCTGCACCGTAAAAGTATACCGCCTCGACACGTGCGGCGTCGAGACATGACAGCAGCTCGCTGTCGAGTATTCGGGCTATCGTCTCGTCATCGCACGCAAAGGGGTTCAATCCGCGCGTGGAGAGATATCGCACGCCCTCGTCGTCGGCCAGAGCCCAGTCGCATTTGGTCGACCCTCCGTCGGCAGTCAGTATCATATCCGCGATTGTCTGTATGAAAGCGCCAGCAGCCCTGCGGCCGTGAGTGCGGCGTTGATAATCAGCATCTCGTAGCCGAACACGTAGCCGCCCAGCCACCGCTCGGAGTTGCTGTGCAGGATGTAACATATTACGGGCGATGCCACGGCCACGGCAGGCACCCACCTCTCGCGCACGCGGCGGCGGCAGAGGATGCCGAATGCGAACATACCCAGTATGGGGCCGTATGAATAGCTCGCCACGGTGTATACGAGCTGTATGACGCTTGCGTCGCCCCACCTCTCGAATGCGAGTATCGAGAGACACATCATCGCCGCCATAGCCGCATGGACGCGCTTACGCACCGATGTCATGCGACTCTCGTCGTAGCGTTTGCGGCCGTCGAGGATGTCGATCGTGAACGAAGTGGTAAGCGCCGTCAGCGCCGAGCCTGCGGCCGAGTATGTCGACGAGACGATTCCCACGACGAAGAGTATCCCGACGGCCAAAGGCAGCGAGCACTGCGTGGCCACATGCGTGAACACCTCGTCGCTCTTGGCTATCGCCGCTGCGCCCGACGAATCAAGCATGGGGAACAAAGAACCCTCGCCGGGGCATATGCCGCGCTGTTCGAGGTAGATGTAAAAGAGGGTGCCAAGCACCAGAAACAGAAATATCACCCCCGTTTGCAGCAGGATCGATATTATCATGTTTTTCTGCGAGTCGCGGTAGTTGCGGCACGAGAGGGTGCGCTGCATCATGTCCTGATCGAGGCCAGTCATCGCCACGACCATGAATATTCCGGCGAAGAACTGTTTGAAGAAGTAACGGCGATCCGTCGGATCGTCGAAGAAGAATATGCGCGAGAAGTCGTGATCGGCCACCTGCACGGCCGTCTCGGCCGCACCCAGCCCCAGCTCGCGCGTCATGAAGACGATGCACAGCACCACGCTGCCTATCAGACACGCCGTCTTCAACAAATCCGTCCAGATGACCGACTGCACGCCGCCGCGACGGGTGTAGAGCCATACCAGCGACATCATCACGGCGGCATTGACCGCGAACGGTATACGGTAGTGGTCGAATATCAGCGTCTGCAAAACGGCGCAGATGACGTAAGCCCTGATCGACGCTCCCAGCATCTTGGATATGAAGAAGAACCATGCGCCGCTGCGGTGCGCCCCCATGCCGAAACGGCGGTCGAGATACTCGTACAGCGACACCACGCCCATGCGGTAGAACAGCGGTATGAGCACGAAGGCTATGACCAGATAACCTACGATGAATCCACCTACCATCTGCATGTAGGAGAAGCCGTCGGCTGCTACCGAGCCGGGCACCGATATGAACGTCACGCCCGATATGGCCGCTCCGACCATAGCCAGCGCCGCCACTGCCCAGTGGGTTCGTCTGCCGCCCGTGAAGAAACCCGAGTTGTCTGCACGCCGCGATGCGCGCATCGCCACCACGAATAGCAGCGCTATATATGCGGCTACCGTTATCATTACCGTTACGGGACTCATCTCTGTTTCGATATTTTTCGTTTCAAATATTATTCGGACAAATATACGAATAAGCGAGGGCAAAAGCAAGCTCGCTTGCATTTTGCCCAGCGGGAGTATATTCGAATACGTTTAATCTTTAAGCCGGAAGAGAAGGACAAACGCAAATCGGCATCAAGTGCGTATCGCTTGCAGCCTCCTCCCGGAGCGCGCACGGCGCGCGACAAAAAGTCCCCCGCAAGGCGGGGGATTTAGGGGGTGGGTACAATTTGTATAACGGCGTAAGCCGTAGCAACAGCCAACAGACTTATACGACGACGGAGTAACGTATACACGATCCGGAGCGCAGAGAGGTCTCCCCCCAAGCACCGACAGACTTGCAAGACACCCGGGCAGCATATACGCTCCACGAAACAACGCAAGGTTTCCAGCCTATACGAGATCCGGTTACTCAGATATCTTCTACTCTACGATATTGGCTTTCACGGTTATCCTCGCGACACCCGACGGAGAGTTTGAGAATATCTGTATGACCCGGAAGAACTTGCCCGCAGGGGCTTTAGCCGGATCGAGGGTTATTTCGAGAGTGCCGCGGTCGCCGGGCATGATCTTGCCGCGGCGATAGCTCGCCATAACGCAGGTGCAGCCGGTCCGAGCCTCCGTAATGACGGCGGGAACGGTGCCGTCGTTGCAGTACCCCAGATCGACCTCGATACGCTCGGAGTTTATCTTTACATCGCCCAGATCGACTACGGCGCTGTCGAACACCAGATGTGCGCCTGCGGGCTTATCCCCGGCCGCGGCGGCACGCTCCGCACCCTGCCCCTCTGCCTGCACGGCGCTCTGTGCGGCGGCAGGAGAGATGCCGAGCACTGCAAAGGCGGCGGCCAGCGTCGCACGCATGACGTATTTAAGCAGTCGTTTCATCAGTTGAGATTGAATTTATAGGTTATGGTACCGCCCTCGGTAAACTTGCTGCTGCGCTTGAACTTGGCTTTGCGCGCAGCTTCGAGCGCAAGATCGATCAGCGTGCGGTCGTTGGTCGTCGAGCCGGCCTGACGGTAATCGGCGCTTACGACATTGCCGTCGGAATCGACGGTAACGTATATGACCACCTTGCCCGATATGTTGTAGTCGGTGCGCGGCCGTGGCAGCGCCTCTCTCAGTCCGCGCCCCTGCAAACCGGCATCGAGCTGGTCGCTGCCCGAAAGGTTGTAACCGCTGCCCTCGCCGCGATGACTCTCGCTCTCGCCCTCGGGTGCCAGACGGTTGCCCTCGGGCACGGTTTGATCCGCCGTCGTACCCGTAACGGGCGTGAACAGCGCCTTGGTATTGACCGTCTGCGTCTTTTCGCTCCGACCCTCGGTCTGCGACGAGGTCTCCTTCGGCGCGGGGTTTTCGTGCGCGCGGTTTCTGCTCGTGCGCACGTCGGGCTGCACGGAGTTATGCGCCGTCGAGCGCGACGGCTTTTGCTGCGGCTCCGGCTCGGCCGGCTCCTCGATCTCGACCAGCAAGAGCGGCGGCTCGGGCATGCGAGGCTCGATGTCGATGCTCAGCACCGACATCAGCACAGCCCAGCCGGCTATGGCTGCAACCGAGACTCCGGCGGCGATCCGCTTTGGCAAGCGGTCTGTCGGATCGTAATACTCCATGCGGATCAGTGTTTCTGTTTGGTCGCAACGACCATCTTATACTTGTTCTCGCGCGTGATGTCGACGATCTCCATAAGCGCGTCGACCGTAACCTTCTCGTCGCAGCGCAACGAGATGAAGGGCTTCTCCTCCTCGGGCAGCTCGGCATACTTGGCGTAGTGCGAGGCCAGAGCCGTACGCACCTCGTCGACCGTAGCGTACTCCTCATCGCCGTTGATCGTATAGACGTAGGCCGACGCGACCTCGGTCGACGGCACCACCGACAACGAGATGATCGACGGATCGCCCTCCTCGGACGAGGATGACGGCAGGGTCAGCTTGACGGCGTTGTTGGGGTTTATCATCGTCGTGGCGAGCACCATGAATATCAGCAGCAGGAACACGAGATCGGTCATCGACGATGCCGAGAACTGCGTGCTGACCTTCGAACTTCTTTTTATAGCCATCGTCGATCTATTTTTGTACGGGTTGATTCAGAATATCCATGAATGCGATCGAAGTAGCCTCCATATGGAAGACGAGCTTCTCGATGCGCGCCACAAGATAGTTGTGGGCGAAGTAGGCCGGGATACCGACTATAAGACCGCCTACGGTGGTTACCATAGCCGTGTACATACCCGACGAGAGGTCGCCTATGTTTATGCCGCCCGCGGTGTTGGCCGACATCGAAATGAACACCTCGACCATACCCACTACCGTACCGAGGAAACCGATCATAGGCGCACCGCCGGCGATAGTCGCCAGCGTCGGCAGACCCTTTTCCAGCTTGGCCACTTCGAGGTTGGCCACATTCTCGATCGAAGTCTGTATATCGCCCATGGGTCGTCCTATGCGCTCGATACCCTTCTCGATCATGCGTGCCACGGGCGAGTCGGTGCGGCGGCACAGGTCGACGGCCGAATTGATCTTGCCCTCCCAGATATAGTCGCGTATGCGGTTCATGAAGTTGTCGTCGATACGCGTGGCCTTGCGGATGGCCACGAAGCGCTCGACGAAGATGAAGATCATCACGCCGGCCAGAGCCACCAGCACCCACATCAGCCAGCCGCCCTCCATGAACAGCTCCCAGAATCCTATCGAGACGCTCTTGGCCGTCTCTACGGCCGTCTGAGCGGCAGGCGCGTTCTGCGCGAGCGCATCGGCCGTCTCCATAACTGCATCGCCTGCGGTCTGTGCCG
>OFGE01000276.1_pt1 | contig 59189 bp, 55 predicted proteins | sample 1521681 | NCBI WGS metagenome assembly OFGE01 (sample SAMEA3504093, study PRJEB24116) | mouse gut metagenome | biome: mouse gut; feature: mouse-associated habitat; material: faeces | place: Denmark | collected 2011 | reverse complement strand
CCTTTGCGCCTTTATATGGGGGTTCAAAAATTCCATCTGGAATATATTTCTTTGCAGCTTCCACCGGCTTAACCAACAGACGGTTATCACATACATATGCCGCAATTTTTCCCTTATAATAAATGATATATTCCCCCATCATAGATCGGCTGGAAATCTCTTCCAGATTGGATAACTGCTCTAATATAAAACTCATGTATTCCTTACTTGTCGCCATGTTTTCCTCCTCATACTGCTCAATGAATGGGCACTAAAAATTCCTCTTCTGCTTCTAAATTCTCTTTTGTAACCAGCCTTCCGGGGATCTGTATATCCTTCGCACACCCTCCCTCTATCACGGCAATCGCCTGCCTTGTCGCGCCTACCCCCATAGCATACATATTAAAAGCCTCTACTCCGGCAATCCGCCCCTCCTTCATCTTGTCCAAAATCCGCTCCGAAAAACCTATGCCATACAAGGTTTCCCCTTTCAGCCATTCCGCCGCTTCTTCCGTTTCCGTAATCCAGCATCCAACGTAGACGGTATCCTTCTTACTTTCCCTGCATTGTAAAATATTTTCCTTTGTCCCCTCTACGCAGACGGCTTTTATCCCCTTTTGCCTGCATTGCTCTTTTAACTTTGTTTCCGCTTCTTTTGAAATACCTCCGTCCCCTGTAAGCAGGATCACATGGCCTGCTGCCCCATGCACCTTTTGTATCATCCCTGCCAGCTCTTGCACAGCCCCCTGGATATCGAACGATATATCTGGCACGCCCTTTTCACCGCCAAACAGGTTGGTCGTAACCATAAGCCCCTCCCTACGCTCCCCGGAAAGGTATTCCCGTACCGCCTGCTGCTGATCCGCAAGCATAATGACAGCCTGTGCCCCGCCTTCGTATTCGCGGGAAATCTGTGAAAATGTAATCTCCTCCTGCGGCAAAGCCACGTAATTGACATCTACCCGGCTTTCGCCTGCGGTTTCCAAAATACCCCTTTTTAAACTTTCAAGCCCTGGCCTCTCCTCTAAAGCCACACAAACCGAGATTTTTTTCACGTCCGCCACCTCTTCTTTGATCACCCAATCAGTCGAAGATAACACCAGGCAAAAAAGCATACACATTGCCGTGATAAAAAAAGCAATCCGTTTTATCCGCTTCATCCCTCTTCCTCCTTAAATAATATAACTGGAAGATGCAAAAGCACCTGTGTCCCTTCATCCAAAACGGAATGGATGCTGACCCCATATTCTTTTCCAAAATAAAGCCGTATCCTCTCATGTACGTTCCGGACACCCAGCCCGTTGCCGCTTCTCGTCTGTACCTGCCTGCCGTAATCCAGCAGGGCATTTGCCTGCTCTTTTCTCATACCCATACCATTATCCTTTACCGAAATATAAAAATCATTCCCTTCTTTGTATGCGCTAACCAGGATTTCTCCATCCTCATACATACCCTCCATGCCATGGTAAATAGCATTTTCCACAATTGGCTGGACAATCAGCTTGATTACTGCAAGCCCCCTCGTCTCGGGCTGTATAGCAAGATCATAGGTAAATTTATTTTTAAAGCGCATCGACTGGATTGCCAGGTAATTTCTGACATGCTCAAATTCGTCCTCAAGCGGAATAATATGCTTTCCTTTGCTGATACTGATGCGCAAAAGCCTTGCCAGGGAGGTTACCATCTTAGAAGCGTCTTCCTTGCGGTTCTGTTCAATCATCCAGACGATGCCGTCTAGCGTGTTATACAAAAAATGCGGTGTAATCTGCGCCTGTAAGCTGTCAAGCTCACTTTTCCGTTTCTCCTCCTGCTCCTTAATAATCTCTTCCATCAGCTGCCGGATTTTCACCGCCATTTTTTGGATAGATTCCCCTAAATGGTATACCTCAAAGCTTCCAGAGGAATGCACGGTCAGGTTTAAATTGCCCTCTGAAATCTTTTTGACATCGGTTTCTAATTTTTTTATGGGATTGGTAAGTACGTTTGAAACATAGCTCCCCAGCACAATGGAAGCCAGCAGCAGAAACAAGATAACGGCAATCACAAACAGCTGGAATTTTAACCCAGCTAAGCGCAGGCCTGCCCGGCTGCTGACACTGACAAGCCTCCAGCCAGTATAGCCAACCGTTTCCACACAGCACAGCACATCCATCCCGTCTATTTCCATCTGATAAGAGCCATCCGGATAAGACGAAAGCTCCTTTGGCGGAACCTGCGCAAAGCCCGCGCTAATCTGCGCATGCTTAGGATGGTACACCAGGCTGCCGCCGCTATCCATCAAAAAAGAATATTTGCCCCTGTCGAACGCGCTGTTGCCAAATACCGCCGCAAACGCACTGTATTTGATGCTGATCAAAAGCACCCCCTCTGTGACACGGCTCCCTTCATTGATCTGCACATACCGGCTCATTGGGACAATCCAGGAATATGCCTTATCCTGTACAAAATAATCATACAGCGCTGGATTAAAAAAATGGATATTTTCACTGCTGTCAAAAGCCTCCAAAAACCATGCTTCCTTACTGATATTGGCCCATGGGCTTAAAGAGAGTGCAGGCGATACATACAAAAGCTCCCCTGACGCGCTAAAAATTGCTATGCTTTCTATCGAATCCCTGTACGTCTCATACATAGCCTGGGAAACCTGGCTGACATATGCCGTATCTTTTTTTAACACATTATAATACAACGTATCAGAAATCCGGATCATCTGGTGGACATACTGTGTCACAGAAGCATTTAACTGATCCGCTAACTTCCGGTTATTCTGCCCGGCTGCCTGATCCATATCCCTGCGGTAAACCTCAATTACAAAACAGCCGATAAACCCGGAAATACATACTGTTAGCGCTAGTAAAACCACATAGAGGATATTTTTCATCCTCTGCTTCATCAGGAAATCCAGGCATTTTTTCTTTAGTTTTTGAACCATTATATCCCCTTCTTTTACTGTTTCTTCCTACGGTAGCCAATCGGGGAAATACCGTATTTTTTCTTAAACACATGGCTGAAATACCCGGCGTCCATATATCCGGCCTTTTCAGCAATCGCATAGATTTTTTCATCCGTCTCATCAAGCAGGCGCTTGGCTTCCCGCAGCCTTTGGGCGGTTAAATATTCCACAAACGACTCCCCAGTCTCTTTTTTAAACAGCCCGGAAAAATAAGCCGGGGTCAGCCCGATATACTCAGCTGCAGTCTCCAGGCTAATACCCGGGTTGCCATATTCCCTGCCGATATATTCTTTGGCAATGTCTGTTACCTTCTGCGCTTTACTATCCCGTTCCTTTGCAAAATACTCCCCTAAAGAAAGACAGCACTCCTCCATCCACCGGAAAAAAGAATCCAAATCACTATACTGCCCCATAATCTTCATAAAATCAAACGGCTCCGCCCTGCCACCAAAAAACTCATACTCCATTGCCGGAATATACTGCTTTACAAAAAGCAGGATTGCATGAAGCATACTGACCAGCCAGACCTGGCAGGCATTCATGCTCATATCCTGCTTCTTCAGCTGCATCTGTATCTCGTGCAGCACAGTATGTATCCCATTCCTGTCACCGAATTTAATGACGGAAAACAGCATATCCCTTGGCTCGTCCTCAAAAAACGCAAACCTCTGGCTGGTAATATCAATGTCTTCCATATAAATCACCTGGCCTTCCTTTGCCATTTTCCGGTACATGAGCGCTTCCCTTGCTTCCTCAAAGGATTCCTTGATCCCTTGTACAGAATTTTTTACCTTCCCTACGCCTATCGCAATACCTGTCCCCATTACCTTCTTACATTCCTTTGTAATATCATTCAGGCAGCGCAGGATTTTGCCGGCTTCCTCCCGCCTGTTAAACCCAAACAGGGTGCACTCCCCCAGCCTGCTGTAAAAACTGGCATACTGGCACTTATTACATAAATGTTCCTTAAGGCGGTTGCGTACATACATCGGGGTATACTGCCCCTCCATCCCCTCCGCGTTATCAAACTGGAATAAGGCGGCCACCCAAAAAGCCGCATCTGCAATCAGCACCCCACACCGCCTGAGCCTGCCGTTTAAATCGTCCCAGTCAGCGTTCCCCTCCACTATCCGGTTTAACAGGTGATCCCTTATCACTGGCAGGCTCTCCTCATACTGCTGTTTTAAAAGGGCAGTATTTTTACGTTCCTCCAACTCCCGCTGCAGCATCTCTTTCGCCCTTTTTAAAACCTCCCCCATTTCCTTCGCGTTGACAGGCTTTAATATATAATCTGTCACACGGCAGCTCATTGCCTCCTTTGCATACCCAAAATCACTGTAGCCGGAAATAATGATAATCTTAACCTGCGGATGATGCTCCCTTATATTTTTTGCCAGCTCAATCCCGTCCATAAACGGCATGCGGATATCTGTGATCACAATATCCACCTCTTGTGTTTGAAGGAAATCCAAAACATCCCTGCCATTGGAAAAAGCGCCTGCCACCTCAAATCCATAGCTTTCCCAGTCCAAATTATTGCGGATGCCAAACAATACCTCTTCCTCATCGTCAGCCAAAACCACCCTGTACCTCATACCACACCTTCTTCCTGTCCTACGGATATGCCCTGCTTTATATCCTGTAATATTTTAATTATAGCACAATCTTTTGTGTTATACTTGTTTTTCATTTAAAACACTATTTGCTGCCGATAATTTAAATTTACAGAACATTGCACCCAACTATCCCATATGTTATAATGGAAAAAATAAAAGACAGCCACGGCTTTTATTACGTCCAAAGACGGGGCATTTTCCATCAAAATCAAACCGCAAAAACCAAGTACTGGCATCACTGTCTCCGTCAGTACACCGGAAGGCTACCATTCTTCCAAATGCTTTCTGACAGATGTGCGGCCCACTTAGCGCCCAAAGGGTATGATATGGGAGATTTGTACCAAATGAGGGAGGGCGGCAAAGGAGCCGTCAGGCAGAGGGCAGGGAGAAATCTTTGCCACAAATTTTTGGAAAAAGGTCTTGTTTGTGACGTAACGTAATGATGTATAATAATATCATAGGAGGCAGGCAATTATGGCAAAACACAGAGCAATACCGTTTGGGTTTATGACGGTTGGAGAGGCTGCAAAGAAAATAGGAGTTACTGTCCGCACATTGCAATACTATGACAAGGAAGGTTTGTTATCCCCTTCGGCAGAAAGTGAAGGAGGGCGAAGGCTTTATACAGATAAAGATTTAGTTATGCTTCATCAAATTATATCTTTGAAATCATTGGGTTTTTCCTTGAATGATATAAAGCATCACTTAATTTCTTTAGAAACCCCGACGGATGTGGCAGCCGCCCTTGCCGAACAGGCAGATAACATACGGGAGAAAATAGAACAGTTAACTGCTTCTTTGACAGCAATCGAACAGTTAAAGGAAGAAGCCTTACAAATGCAGACAGTCAATTTTAAGAAGTATGCAGATATTATTGTCAATCTGCAAATGAAAAACGACTCGTACTGTCTTATTAAGCGGTTTGATGATGATATGCTTGACCATATCCGTAATCGGTTTGATAAGGAAAGCTGTTTGAATTTTATGGATAGATTTAATCGGTTGAGTGATGAAATAATAGAACTTCAAAAGGCAGGCGTGTCCCCTGAAAGTGAGAAATGCCAACGAATTGTAAAAGAGTATTGGAGATTGATTACGGAATTTACGAACGGCGATATGAGTTTGCTTCCGAAATTGATAGAGGCCGGCAATATTGATAACGCTGCAAATGCTTGGGAAGAAAGACAAATAATTGTAAACGACTATTTAGAGCCGGCTTTGCAAATCTACTTTTCAAGACTTGGAGAAAATCCGTTTGAGGGGGTGGAATGATGAATTGTGCAATACAAGTTTGTGGTTTAAAGAAAAGCTATGGCAGCAACATTGTTCTTGGTGGACTTGATTTTGAAATTGAAAAGGGTGAAACTTTCGCTCTGCTCGGTGTAAATGGTGTAGGAAAAACCACAGCTCTTGAATGTATTGAGGGTTTGAGAAAATATGACAGCGGTACAATTACGGTAAACGGGAAAATGGGTATTCAGTTGCAATCGTCCTCTTTACCTGCCCATATCAGACCGATGGAGGCTGTAAGATTATTTTCAAAATGGAACAGGGCAAAGATTGATTTTACTATGCTTAACGCTCTTGGCGTGAAAGAAATTGAGAAGAAACAGTACATCCAACTATCTACCGGGCAAAAAAGGCGATTACATCTTGCTCTTGCGCTTATCGGTAACCCAGATATAATTTTTCTTGACGAGCCGACGGCGGGGCTTGACGCCTTGGGCAGGGCTTCACTTCACGAGCAAATTCGCAAACTCAAGTCGCAAGGGAAAACGATTGTTTTGGCAAGTCACGATATGGCGGAAGTGGAAAGCTTATGCGACCGCATTGCAATTTTGAATAATGGGAATATTGTCTTTTGCGGCACAGCGACAGAACTGACGGATAAGATTGGGGAAAAGTATTTTATCCATATTAAAACGCAACAGGGGGACCGTACTTTTGAAACAGACACTATTGAAGATACTTTGATTTCCCTGCTTAATGATTTGAAGCAAAAAGAAATTCATATATTGGATATTAAAGTTGACCGAGGTACGCTGGAACAGCATTTTATTGAAATGGCAAGGAGGGAAACAGAATGAACGGTTTTTTATATGGCGCGGCGTTACAGTGGAAATTGGATATACGAAGTAAGTCTCTCTTAGTTACCTGCTATATCGTTCCGCTTATGTTCTTTCTTCTTATGGGCGGTATTTTTACTTCCGTTATGCCCGAAATGGGAAGTACGCTAATACAATCCATGATCGTAATGAGTGTTTCAATGGGCGCTTTTATCGGATTGCCGCCGTCGTTGATTGAAACTTACGGAAGCGATATAAAAAAGGTCTATAAAGCAAACGGAGTACCTATCTGTTTAGGACTTGTGACAATGTTCCTTTCGGCATTTGTTCATTTGATGATTACCTGTATTGTGATCGTGCTGCTTGCCCCTATTCTATTTGAAGCAGCTTTGCCGGCACAACTTCCGTTCTTCTTTCTTGCACTTGCTATATACACGATCGTGTCGTTAAGCATTGGAAGTATTTTAGGGTTGACGGTAAAAAATCAAGCAAAACTGACGACGATAGCACAATTAATTTTTTTGCCCTCGCTCATGCTTTCGGGGATTATGTTCCCTGTCGGCTTGCTGCCAGACTTTCTTGAAGCTATAGGGCGTATTTTTCCTGCTTCTTGGGGATACCGATCGATGTTGGATCATGGATTTTGCTTTGAAAATCTATGGTATCTGATCGTTATCTTTTTTGCAGCGGTAATTGTATGCGGAATAGTTTTGAAAAAACAAAAAGCAAAATAAACACAATGGCTAAGTGATCTTGGCAGGTTTTAATTCGTCGATAAGTCCCTGCATACGTTCCGTCACCAGTTCATCCTTCTTCATGGAAATCAGTTCATCTCTTGTGACCCACTTGTAAGCTGAGGTCTCTCCTTCCTGGAGAACTACAGCGTCTTTAGCACAATTCGTCACACAAAGAAATTCAACATAAATGGTACAATTATGCTCGCTGACAACTCGGCCAACCTCCGCCAAATCATCTGATTCAATTCCTGTTTCTTCTTGCAGCTCCCTGACGGCGCACGCGTAAGGGCCCTCTCCCTGTATGGCGGAACCACCGGCCGTTGCTTCCCACATGCCGCCATGATGCTTTCTGCTGTCACGCTGCATCAAAAGATAGTCGCCGTCCGTGTGCCTGACGATGATGTCGCTCACAAGGTGGTATATCCCTTCCGGGATTGGCTCCCCGCGGATCAGGCTCATTCCCTCGAGCTTTTCAAAATGTTTATTATATGCATCCCAGATTTCCATATTTACCCTCCCTTTGCCACTTTTTTATACCTTATTGGACGGAGTCCACCCGCCACGTTAGGGGCATGTATTACGGTGTGCCCTTTGGGTATACCTTACAAGCCCGCCTGCCGCAATCAATTTCTGCATGAATTCCGGGAACGGCTGTCCCTGGAACTCGGTTCCTTTTGTGCGGTTGTAAATCTTGCCGCTGTCAAAATCCACCTCGACCTCGTCTCCGGCTTCAATTCCCTTCGCCGCCTCCGGGCATTCAATAATCGGAAGGCCAATATTGATTGCATTCCGATAGAAGATTCTGGCAAATGTCTCCGCAATCACGCAGCTCACCCCGGCAGTCTTCAAACACAGTGGGGCATGCTCCCTGGAAGACCCGCAGCCAAAATTCTTGTTCGCCACAATCAAATCTCCCGGTTTTACCTTCTCAACGAACTCTGGGTCGATATCCGCCATCGCATGGCTCGCCAACTCCTGGGCGTCAAATGAATTCAGATACCTTGCCGGGATGATTACATCCGTATCCACATTATCTCCATACTTAAATACATGTCCTGTCGCTCTCATTATCTGCCACCTACTTTCTCCGGATTCGCAATGTATCCCGCGATTGCGCTTGCCGCCGCTACCTCCGGCGACGCAAGATAAATCAGGGAGTCCACATGTCCCATACGGCCTACAAAATTCCGGTTCGTCGTGGATACACATTTCTCTCCTGCCGCCATGACTCCCATATGTCCGCCCATGCACGGCCCGCAGCTCGGCGTATTCACGGCGCAGCCCGCGTCCACGAAGATATCCAGAAGCCCTTCTGCAATACACTGTTTATAAATCTTCTGAGTCGCCGGGATGACCATTACCCGCACATCCTGATGCACGGTCTGTCCCTTTAAGACAGCCGCCGCCTTGCGCATATCCTCCATGCGCCCGTTGGTACAGGAGCCGATTACCACCTGGTTAATCTTAATTGGCTCCATGGCCTCAATCTCGTCGATGGTCTTCGCATTTCCCGGAAGATGCGGGAACGCCACTGTCGGACGGACTTGCGCTAAATCAATCTCTACCACTTCGTCATACTCGGCGTCTGCATCTGCCTCATAAATCTTATATTCCTTCTTGGAGTGTTCCTCCATATATGCCTTAGCCTGCTCATCCACAGGGAAGATTCCATTCTTGGCTCCTGCCTCGATTGCCATATTCGCCATGGTAAAACGATCGTCCATAGACAGGTTTGCAATGCCGTCCCCCGTGAACTCCATGGATTTATATAATGCCCCATCCACGCCAATCTTTCCGATGATATGGATGATAATATCCTTGCCGCTGACATATGCCCCCGGCTTTCCCGTCAATACGAACCGAATCGCGCTTGGAACCTTGAACCAAAGCTCTCCCGTCGCCATTCCCGTCGCAATATCCGTCGTGCCGACGCCTGTGGAAAATGCGCCAAGCGCACCGTATGTACAAGTATGCGAGTCCGCCCCGATGATACACTCACCGCCTACAACCACGCCCGCCTCCGGAAGGATTGCATGCTCCACGCCGGATTTTCCCTGCTCAAAGTACCAGGTAAGCCCCTGCTCCCTTGCAAATTCACGGATAGACTTGGAGTTCTCCGCTGATTTGATATCTTTATTCGGGGTAAAATGATCCGGCACCAGGACTACCTTATCCTTATCAAACACTTGGTCTGCCATCTCCTTAAAGATTGGCAGCGCCATCGGACCTGTAATATCATTTGCCATAACTACGTCAAGCTTCGCTTCGATTAACTGCCCTGCCACGACAGACTCAAGGCCGGCATGTGCAGCTAAAATCTTCTGCGTCATTGTCATTCCCATCTTGACACCCTCCTGTTCTCTTATTTTTCCATACGTGGTATTCTACCACAGATATCATTCTCTGACAAGGATTCTCATTATCCTAAAGTAATATCCAAAGGGCATGCCGGCAAAGTCTTTCATCTTCGCCAGATACGATTCCTCATCTCGTTAAAGACCTCTTTATGGAGCCGGGATTCCATCTTCGGGAATGCATCGATCAAACGTCTGGTGACGAGTGTACTGCGTCCCGCAAGTTCCATATATTTCCCTTTCAGCTCCGAATATTTGTTCCGCAGTTCGCTCAGGGGCGCCTTCTGCTCTTGCGGATACAGCTTCGCCCCAATCTTTTCTTCCACCCTGTCGATCCGTTCCTCCAGATGGTCTTTCTGCTCCTCTGCAACGGTATCCAGCTTCTCTCTAAGCTCCGACACTGCCGAGTCTAACTGCTTTTTCGTTTCCTCCGAGAACTCCATCGTCTCCATCACGCTCTCATGGATATTGACCCCGATCATATCTGATAATTCTCTAAGCTCCGCTGAAATCTTCTCCATGGCATCCAGTTTTTTATTCAATTTAAGGATCTCAGCCGTTGTCACATAAAGATCTGCAAAAAGCGCGGTCCCAAGCACCGCCGCAATCACGATGCCCACAGTGACAGGTATCATGACAGCTGCTTTATAGATAAACGGGTGGATGACCCGTACGATGAGCACACAGGCGACTCCCCATGCCAGGGAAAACAGAAGGCAGACATACCCGCCGATATTCAAGGGCTGGTTCGAGTAATCCCACCATTTATGATGGAACAGCTTATCCATCAGATAGCCTGTCAAGCCTTCAATCGTCGTCACCAGCACGGTAGACACGACGTAAAGGGACACAAGCGTCCCGTTCATCGGCTCTAACAGCATCACCACCATACCGATTCCCACCCCGTAGACCGGGCAGATAGGGCCGTTCAAAAAGCCGCGATTCACAAACTTCTTCTGTTTGACTGTGGCATACGCCACCTCCGTACACCATCCGATGAATCCATATATAAAAAAGTATAAAATAAAATAGTATATCTGCATCTTCTTCCTCCGGTATTCCATGATTCTTTTCTCTCACAAATAACAGTATACTTCACATTGCCATCTTCGTCAAATGGTGTTATGATAGAAATGTAATAGAGAATAAGAATCAATAACATTTACAAGGGGAAATACATATGACACTCAAACAAGGAAAAAACCTTCTGACTTACCGAGTCGAGTCGATTAGTATGGAACTTCAGTTAGAACGCCGCTTAGAGGCCCTAGGGCTCACGGAAGGCTCTCTGATAACCGTACTGAATAATGATAAGAAAGGCTCCCTCACGGCAAAATTCCGCGGCACCCGCTTTGCACTTGGCAGGCGGATCGCAGATAACATTACAGTTACGGAGGTGCGGCAATCATGAGCAAGACCATCAATGTCGGATTCATCGGCAATCCGAATTGCGGGAAGACCACGCTTTTCAATGCATTTACCGGCGCAAACCTAAAGGTGGCGAACTGGCCGGGCGTTACAGTGGAGAAGAAGGAGGGGAAGGCTGTCTACGAAGGCCAGGAGTTCAAGTTAATTGACCTTCCGGGCATATACAGCCTGACTTCCTATACAATGGAAGAAACTGTCTCCCGGGAATGTATTATGAGCGATGAAGTGGATGTCATTGTGGACGTCATCGACGCATCCTGCTTAGAACGCAACCTATATCTTACGCTGCAGCTTATCGAACTTGGCAAACCGGTTGTACTGGCGTTGAATATGATGGACATCGTGGAAGAACGTGGCATGGAGATTGACCTCCACCGCCTTCCGGAGATGCTGGGAGTACCGGCGATTCCGGTGTCTGCCCGTAAGAAGACAGGGCTTTCTATCCTTATGCATGCCGTTGCCCACCACAGCCAGTATGCCAAGCAAGGACCGTTCATCCACCACCACACAGGAAAAACCTCTTCCCATATGCACAACCATCACGAAGAGTACGCCATGGTGTACGAAGACGAGATTGAAGACAAGATCGACATAATCATGGGAGAGCTTGGGGAAAAATATCCGGATATCCGCAATCAGAGATGGCACGCCATCAAACTGCTGGAGATGGACCAGCAGGTGACAGAACATCATCCTCTGGACTTACAGGATGTGATTGACCGCAGCTATGAAAAGGATATCATCAACCAGAAATACGATTTTATTGAAGAGGTCATTGACGAGATTCTGGTAAATAAGTCCGCAAAGGAAGAATCCACGGACAGGATTGACCGGCTGCTCACTCACCGATGGTTCGGGCTGCCCATTTTTCTTGGAATCATGGCGCTGGTATTCTTCCTGACATTTACGATCGGCGACTGGCTGAAAGGATATTTCGAGATTGCTCTGGAACAGATTTCCAGGCTGACTTCTGAAGGCCTGGCCGCAATCAGTGTCAGCCCTATGCTAAAGTCGCTGATTGTTGACGGGATTATCTCCGGCGTCGGCGGAATCCTGACCTTCCTGCCCAATATCTTCATCCTCTTCCTGGCCCTTGCCTTGCTGGAGGACAGCGGGTATATGGCAAGGGTGGCTTTCGTGATGGATGACATCATGAGCCGTCTGGGACTTTCCGGGCGCGCGTTCCTCCCGCTGCTTCTTGGGTTTGGATGCTCTGTCCCGGCAATCATGGCGTCCCGGGCATTGGAACACCCCAAAGACCGGTTCAAGACCATACTGGTCACTCCGTTTATGTCCTGTAGCGCAAGGCTTCCCATCTACGTCTTGTTTTCCTCCATGTTTTTTGGGAAATATGCCATGCTGGTCTGTTACTCTATGTACCTTTTGGGAATCGTGGTGGCTATCACGACCGCATACATATTGTCCAAGATTGACGGGAGCAAGGCGGAGCATGCGCTCCTAATTGAACTGCCAGAGTATAAGTCGCCCAATGCCCGGACCATTTTTATCTATGTGTGGGAAAAAATCAAAGACTATCTGACCAAAGCCGGAACCGTTATCTTCGTTGCCTCCGTCATCATGTGGGCGCTCCTGAATTTCGGTCCTCACGGATATGTGACTGAAATCTCCCAGAGCTTTGGCTCTCTAGCGGGGAAGGCAATCGTTCCGCTGTTCCGGCCTGCCGGGCTTGGGTACTGGCAGATCATTGTCGCACTGATTGCCGGGATTGCCGCAAAGGAAGTCGTAGTGTCAAGCTGCAGTGTATTGTTCGGTATCCAGAACGTCACCACGGCGGGCGGTATGGACGCTATGGTAGCCACCCTTGGCTCCCTGGGCTTTGGCGCGGCAAATGCATACGCATTGATGGTATTCTGTCTGCTGTATGTTCCCTGCACTGCGACGATTGCCACAATTCACAGAGAATTAAAGAGTTGGAAACAGACGGTTGGAATCTTGTGCTTCCAGATATTGGTTGCGTGGGGAATGAGCGTGATAGTATACCATATTGGGTTATGTTTCTAAATGTCAGTACACTAGACCAAATGCAAAGGGGATGCCACAAAATTGCGGCATCCCCTTAACATATGAAATCCATCCTCACTAACTTCTGTTTTTCGCACCATACCGTCAAATCTTCTCTTGCATTTTCAGATACGGAATCTCTATCGGGTCGATTGGATCGACGGGATTCTCAATCTCCCCTTTTAACTTTCTTTTATGACGCTTCAGAAGCTCTCCGCCCTTATTATAGAACCAGAAGGAATACACCAGAAGCTTATTAACCTTCCCTATCTTATCCTTCGTCGTCTTCCCGTAAATCGTGCCGCCTACCCCAATAGGCGCCTTCCTGCGTATCAGGGAAATCAATTCCGTCTCACAGGTAATCCTCTCCGGCAGCTCCGTATATGCCAGAGAGACACAGTCCAGCTTATGTGCATCGCTGCCTCCGATTCCCGGCTTCTTATACTTCATCGTAAGCTTCATCGCTTCCCTGTTGGATTCTTCCGGCTCACATGCATTAAATGCTTCAATGAAATCAAATCTCTTGATAATCTCCGGGGATTTATAGAATTTCTTTGTGTTCGTAAAACTTAAATACTTCTCCCCGCAAGGATGTGCAGGGCCAAGAATCCCGCCGTGCCGATGCACAAAATCAATCAATGCGCTTACCGGCAGACCTCTTAACTCCAACAGGCGCATCTTGACACCTTCCGGCATGATGCAGATGATATGTCCTGCATCACAGGTATCATATTCAATCCCCTTGAGTACGACAAAATCCTCGTGAACCTTCCCTTTCATATGATATTTCCAATGGCGGTATCCTTTGTAAGTATCGTGATCCGTGATCAACATTCCTTCAAACCCATGTTCTTTCAGCTTTGTGATATATTCATCCAGACCTACTTTACTGTCGATAGAGCCCTCTTTAACATGACAATGCATATCAATCTTCATACACTAAGGCCTCCTTCATTCATATTTCTCGGAATCTGATATATTCACTATTATATCACATCTGCCCTAAAATACAACCAGGCCGGACATGTATGGTTGAAATTCCCTACAATTCTTCACTGATAATCGTGATATCATCGTCTTCGTCATCTTCTCCGTCAATACTGCGGCCAGCTTTGCTTTTCCCCGTGCCTTTCCTGTGGCTTCCTTCTTCTTCCTCGTCTTCCTCCTCCAGTATCTTCCGGGCTTTCTCAACTTCGGACTCCCTGGAGACCTGACCTTTCATCCGCTGTGCATATACTCTCTCATTCTTACCAATCTTACGGGACTGCATCATGAACTGTACCCAGATTCCAACCAATGCTGCTAACGCACTGATTCCATACCCTGCCCAGATATTGCCTGAAATTCCAATCAACGCTGCTGCCGCAGTCCCCGCCGACAATCCGCCGGAGATTCCTGTCACAACGACTACCACTAATTCTGGTTTCATCACAGCCAGTACTGCTAACAAAAGCGCCGCTGCCGCTCCAATTCCCAACACCAGAAGTACCTGTGTTAAATCTTTCGCTCCCGGCAGGAACAGAGATGCGGCAATACCCAAGGTCTGCAGCAAAACCACGAAAAAGATGCCAAGCCTTCGTATCCCGCCGCACAGCACAGCCATGACGACCGTACAGAGCAAGATCATGACCGGTATCATCGTTCCGGAGAATCCAAGGCCGAATGCGGCCGCCGCACCAATCCCGCAGCCAATCAAAAGCCCCGCAAATACGGACAGGACTCTCACTAGCTTCAATCCAAAGAAACAGACCAGAACGCCGACAGCCACCATAACAATCTGTATTACCATGGCCATCTGCATGATCTTTAATAATACCATATCCGCCTGTCCGTCAGATATCCCAGGCAAATTTATTCCCATCTGATACATATCATTCGTCTCCTTTGGCAAACTTATAACCGACATATCCAAAAAAACTGCCGCACCCCCATGCAACAGTCTTTTCCATCCCTATTCGTACAACCCAACTGCCCCTGTCTCCGTTCCATTCACAACATAATAAACGGCGTTCTCCTCAGGCTTAATATATAATTCTATTGATTTGATATCCTTCTCGTTTTTACCGGAATTCGTCCATGCCCTCTTGACATTGGCGATGATATCCTGCTCGCTAATCTGCCTTCCATAGTGTTCGACAATCGCATTGACTTTGATCTCTTTTTTGGATGCTGTCTTCTTTACTGTTGTCTCTTTCTTCACTGTCTCTTTTTTCGTCGTTGCTTTCTTCGCTGTCGTCTCTTTCTTCGGCGCTGCTTCCTTCTTCGTTGTCGTCTTCTTCGCTGCCGTTCTTGTGGATGTCTTCTTCTCAGGTGTCTTCTTCTCAGGCGCTTTCGTCTCTTCTTTCTTCTCTGCAACAGCCTCAACCGACTTCGCTGCAGCTTTCACTGGCTTCTGTGCTGATTCTGCTTTCTCTGCTTCAGGCTTAACTGTATCTTCCTGACTGGTCATAACCGGAGTCTCCTTCACATTCTCCTCTCCAGTCTTTTTTCCAGCTTTGGTTTTCGTAGTTCCTGCATTTGTTGTAGCCATTTTAATTCCTCCTATTTCTCCTAAGCCTCGTCACCGAGTCGTGAATATTATAACACATTCTTACAGAAATGCAATCAGAATCGTGGATTCATGCAGTTTTCGTACACTTTTCACATAAGAAACTCCAGAAACAGACCTGCTGTTACAGCAATCGCAAATAAAAATCCAATTACTTTTAGATTCTCCCGTCTGTCTTGATTGACCTTGCACAATATCGCCAAGCCGACTCCCGCACCTGTACACAATCCTGCGATTACCGATGCAAATGATATCGCTCCGCTAAGATATAGCTGGGTCAGAATAACCGAAGCAGCACAATTGGGAATCAATCCAATCACAGCAGCAAATACAGGCTGAAATATAGTATCCCCCAAAAGAAATGACGAAATCCGTTCCATTCCAAAAAACTCTACACCGAGATTCAATACACCGGTGAAGAAAAAGAGATAAACGAACATCTTAGCCGTGTGATTCCACGCTGATTTCACAATCCCTTTTTCCTCGCTGCCGTCATCCCATTTCACGAGATTTACACTATACTTTGGCGTTAATGTCTTTTTTACTAAAATGAGGTCTGCCAGATATCCGGCAACAACTGCTATTCCCAACTTCGCCGCCAAGAGGGGAATTATGGCTGCCATTGCATCCGGATTCCCCATCATAATCAGTATCGACTCATCAGAGGTTGCGATAAAGACAGACAAGAGTGTCCCCACCGAAATAATTCTTCTTGCATACAGATTCGCCGCCATAACGGAAAATCCGCATTGGGGAATACAGCCAAACAATGCTCCCGCCAATGGTCCTGCTTTTCCTACTTTAAGGAGCATCTTCTTTGTAAACGTCCCGGAATACTGTTCAAACGCCTCAATCAGAATAAATGCCACGAACAGGTACGGCAGCATCTTCAAACAATCCATACTGGTATCCGCAAGAATATCTCCTATCATCTACCTCCATTCTCCCCGATACATCAACTCAAGCACATCGGCAGTCCCCTCGATTCCCAGCCTTCCTGCATTCAAAAGAATCTGATGGGATAGCGCACTGCCCCACTCAAGCCCTGTATGGGATTCATAATAATATTTTCGTTCACGGTCTATCCTCTTAATCTTATCTGCCGCTTTCTTCTCAGACATATCATATCTGCCAGCAATTCTTCTGATTCGTTCATCCAGATCCGCACAGATAAATACATCCAGGCAGCCCGGATCGTCTTTCAGGATGTAACCGGCACACCTTCCGACAATCACACAGGGCCCCCTCCTCGAAAGCTTACGGATAATCTCCGACTGTAATTCATACACTTGCTCATTAAGCGGCTGTGTATATTCGTCCGACCGTATGGAATCTCTGTACTCCATCGGACCAATCACATAGCCTGTAAGAAAACTGTTCAGTGTCGTCTCATCAACCGCCCGTGCAGTTTCTTCCCTGATATCCAGTTTCTCAGCCGCCATCCTCACCAAATTGTTGTCATACAACGGAATATCAAGCCTCGTTGCAAGGATATTGCCAATCTCATGCCCGCCGCTTCCAAACTGGCGTCCAATGGTAATAATCTTATGTCCTGTCATATCTCTTTCTCCTTTCCTGCTAATTACATGATACCTTATGGGACGATAATCCGCCCACCTCAACTAAATATCCTTTCTCTCTCAGCATACATTCAATCAAGTCTAGGGTTTCTTCTTTATCTGCCAAAATCTTATGGTAATGATAATTGGATGTAATGTTTTTAAGAGGGCTGGACTTGCCGCTGCGGATATCCTCCATAAATTCGGCAACCTTCCTGCGGGAATCAATATTCATTTCTGCTTCTATATGACCGTATACCCGGTGGTTCACCATCACATTTCTGACCGTTCCTCCAAGGTCTACAATCGAACACAGTTCGTCCTCAAGCTGTTCATCTGTATGCTTTACTTTGAAAACCCTGCTTGCCGACACTGCCGCATTCAATATATATCCCCTGTTAGTGGAAATAATATCATAACCTGCAGCGCGAATCAGTGCGATATCCTGTACAATCACTTGTCGGCTTACATGATAAAGAGCTGCCAGCTTCGTACCTGATAGCGGACATGTACTTTTCTGTATCTGCAAGATGATGTCCTCTCTTCTGTCCGAACCTGTCATAATCCTACTCCTCCTTCAAGATATGAATACTCCGTATCTTTTATCCCGATTATGTCAGGGCATGAAGATTCTTTAAAGAAATATCCAGTATTGGCGCAGAATGGGTCAACGCACCGCTGGAAATATAGTCTACCCCCAAAGATGCCAGCCGTCCGATATTCTCCTTTGTCACATTTCCGGAACACTCTGTCTGCGCACGCCCGTCAATCAAACGGATAGCCTCCTGCATCTCCTCAGCAGACATATTGTCCAGCATAATAATATCTGCTCCCGCCTCTACCGCTTCCTTAACCATGTCAAGATTCTCCACCTCTACCTCAATCTTCCTGACAAAAGGAGCATATTCTTTCGCCATCTGCACTGCTTTCCTGACACTTCCCGCGGCTCCTATATGGTTGTCCTTCAACAATACTCCATCCGACAGATTATATCTGTGATTATATCCCCCGCCTACACGGACTGCATACTTTTCAAAAATCCGCATATTCGGCGTCGTTTTTCTGGTATCCAGAAGCTTCGTGCCGCTTCCTTCCAGCAGTGATGCTACAGAATGGGTATATGTCGCAATTCCGCTCATACGTTGAAGATAATTCAATGCAACTCGCTCACCAGATAATAGTACACGGATATCTCCCTTTACCTTGCCCATCAACTGCCCGCTTTTTACTTCATCTCCGTCTTTGCAATAAAACTCTGCCTCTGTCCCTTCGTCCAGAAGCTTGAACACCCTCTCAAATACTTCCAGTCCCGCAATAATCCCGTCCTGCTTACAGAGTAGGTCTACTTCCCCTTCCACAGCCTCTTTCATGACCGAATTCGTTGTCACATCTTCACTGGAAATATCCTCTTTCAACGCCTCTAATATCAATTGATCTGCCTGTAAGGCCATTGTAATCTTATTCATTTACCATCGTACTCCTTTCTCATTATCTCTACGATTACTCACACATTATCTTTTGCGCAGCCCGCCCTGCAAAAACCAGACTTTCCAGCAGAGAATTACTCGCCAGCCGGTTTGCACCGTGGACGCCGTTACAGCTAGTCTCGCCCACAGCATACAGACGCTCCATGGATGTTCGACTGTCAGAATCTACCCATATCCCGCCCATAAAATAATGCTGTGCTGGCACTACCGGAATCCATTCCTTGAGTACGTCATACCCTTCTTCCAGACAATGCTGGCAGATATTCGGAAAATGTTTCAGTATCTTTTCTCTTGGAATCGGCTCTAAGGAAAGCCAGACATGCTCTGTACCTTCTTCTTTCATCTGTTCAAAAATCGCCTTTGCAACCACATCCCTTGGAAGCAGTTCATCCACAAAACGTTCTTTCTTCTCATTATACAATACGGCTCCCTCTCCACGCACAGATTCCGAGATCAAGAATCTTCGGCCCGGTTTTTCAGAATAGAGGGTTGTCGGATGTATCTGCACATAATCCAAATGTTCCAGACGTATCCCGTGAGCTTTTGCTATCTCGATTGCATCACCCGTCAGATGCGGATAATTCGTAGAATGCTGATAATTGCCGCCAATACCTCCCGTTGCCAGAATCGTATCTTTTGCATATATTTTGTATTGTTTCCCTGGCTGTTCTTGCGTCTGCTTATCGGAAATCATATCCTGTACATCCTCAACCCAGACACCTTTACATACGCCCTCTTCTTCTATGATATCCGTCATTGATGTATATTCATAGAGCGTCACATTGGACAGCTTACGCACTTGGCGAAGCAGCGTACTTGTAATCTCTTTTCCGGTAATGTCTTCATGAAACAAAATCCTGGGTCTTGAATGTGCTCCCTCCCTGGTATATAGGAACTCGCCGTTTTCCTGTTCAAATCTGACTCCATACTCAACCAGATCCGCAATGACCGCCCTGGAACCCCGGATCATAATATCCACCGATTCCTTCCGATTCTCATAATGCCCAGCTTTCATCGTGTCTTCAAAGTAACTGTCGTAATCCTCATCATCCCGCTGAACACAGATCCCACCTTGAGCAAGGAAGGAGTCACTGCTTTCGGCATCTGATTTCGTAATTATCACAATCCGCTTATCTCTTGGAAGTTTTAACGCGCTATACAGACCGGCGACTCCACATCCTACTATCACAACATCCGTATTTATATCCATTTTTTTATCCTCCGCCGGAGAACTGCAAAACAGTCGTATGATTCACAGTTCCCTTCATTGCAAATATTACTTTGCAAGTTCTAACATCCGCTCAAGAGGTTCTACCGACTCTCTGCGAAGTTCATCCGTTACTTGAATTTCGTTTCCGCCATTTTTCAAAACATCTCTGATTTTCACAAGCGTAATCTTCTTCATATCGTGGCAGACAGGCTCCGTCCTGGTAAAATAGAACCGCTTATCAGGATTCTGCCGCTCAAGCTCAAACCGGACGCCATTTTCCGTACAAATGATAAATTCCTGGCAGTCACTCTTTGCCGCATAAGCTATAATTCCCGATGTACTGCCAATATAATCCGACATATCTCTGACTGTCTGAGGGCATTCCGGATGTGTTAAAACCTTTGCAGCAGGATGGAGTTCTTTTTCTTTTCGTATCTCCTGTTCCTGGATCTCTTCATGGACAGGACAGTATCCTTCATTATAAACAAAATGTTTTTCCGGCACTTGCGAAGCCACAAAATGGGCAAGATTCCTGTCCGGAATAAAGAAAATATTCTTGTTTGGCAATGCTTTCACGATCTTCACTGCATTCGCTGAGGTAACACAGACATCAGAGAGCCGCTTTAATTCAGCCGTGGAATTAATATAGCATACAACCGCCAAATCCTCATATTCTTCCCGCATCTTTTGGATGGTCTTTGCATCCGCCATATGTGCCATGGCACAATCTGCCGATATATCCGGCATCAATACCGTCTTGTCCGGATTCAGGATTTTGGCGCTCTCCCCCATAAAGGATACTCCGCAGAATACAATTGTCTGTTCTTTTAAATCTACTGCCACTTTGCTTAAATAATAAGAATCTCCTATGTAATCCGCAATCTCCTGGATTTCAGGATTTACATAGTAATGTGCTAGGATGACTGCATTCTTTTCTCTTTTTAAATCCTGGATTTCTTCTGTAATATTCATGAATCTTGTCTCCTTTTTCAAAACTTACACCATTATAGCACTGAACAAGACATCTGACAAGACATCTGAGTTTACAAATGTGATTTACATGGATAATTCTGTTTTCCCCATACGCAGGGCATTTAACAGCTCCCTTTGTTCTTCTATCAATCCGCAGATATGCCGATCAGATATCGTACAATTCTCAAACATGAATTCCAATCTTAGTTCATATTCTTTTATTTCTCTTTCCTCCTCCTCTTCCTCTTGTAACATACGTCTCCTTTCCTGCCAGAATTCTTCCTCCTGCTCCATTCTTCTCTTCGCCTTTCTTTTACATTTTTCTATAGAATAGCATTAAAATTGAACAGATTGAATTCTGATATATGCGCCGCCGAAATTCTCTCCATTATCCATAAATTCAGGATTTTCCGGGGTAATATAGAAAATCTTTCCCCAGGATGACACCTGGATTCTTCCATCATCGGAAAGTCCCGTAACCGTCATCGCATGCCCTCCGCCCTTATGAACGGCTTTCCCATCAGAATCCACCAATCTCACCGGACATGTCCTGATAATAATATGGTTTCCCTGTCTGATTTCTTCCTCACATTTTTGGTATACTTCGCTTGCACTGCATGCTATGTTCTCAATCTTCACAGCTTTTCCATATATGTCCATATACCTTTCAAAACGGTATATACAATCATCTAATGATGTTCCCCGTCCGACTGTTTCCGTGAAATCTTCATTCTTGTCATAGACATCATATTCCTGCCACATCTTCCATGACTTTCTATGATTGTCACTGGCACAATAAAGATCCACAATAAGCTGATTATAGTTCACGTATTTGATGCCGATTGCATTGGTCAAAAAAAGAGGAAAACCAAATGTCTTCTCAAACTCTTCTTCTTTTCTCCTGTATTCATCCACGATAATATTTGCAAAAGCTACGTATGCACACCCTTCATCGCTTAATTTTATCAGAAGTCCCGTAATCTCTTCGTCGGAATAGTCCGCGTATTCCTCATATTTATGGATCATATTTCTAATCGATTCCATGTCTGATGCCAAACCTCTTTTCCATAGCATATATGGTCCTTTCTGTTCTCCTCCTTTGTCCCCATATCCCATGGCGAGACGCACACCGATATTCTTAATCTGCTTTTTCCATTCATTATCTGGTTTTCGTACATATGCACCGTTTTGAAAACCACCCGCAATCTGCGTCAATCCTTTTTGTATCAATACGTCAATATCTTTACCATCCACAAATAAATGTTGAGTTTCTGCTGCAATCTCATCAAATCTTTCCGTTTTTTCCCTCCACCTCTCATACAGCCTTTGGCTGTTATCTGCCATACGTTGATACTGCTTCGTTTTAAAATGATAATATGCCTGCAGAAAAATATCCTCTGTTGCTGCCATCCGATTTCTGTAGAACTCCTCATTCGACAGGAAGCTTTCCTTCATGCTTAACGAATTTTCCATCTGCCCGTATATATTCTCCCCATCTAGCAGCTCACTCCCCACAAGCCTGCCAAAACTCTTAAAATCTTCTGCGTCCGCAATATTTGCAATCTGCATTGCCTCTATAATAATGATATAATCTTCGAGTTGTTGCTTTAAAGCCTGAAAGGATTCAGTCTCAACTTCCGGGTTCCGAACAAACTCCGCTATACAGCTGCCGGCAATCTCCAACGACTTACAGTCTTCTTCCAGCCGGCTCGCCGCTTTTATACACTGTCTCTTTATGGCTTCCGGATTCAGGTAATCACTTCTTCGCATCAAACCCACCTCCTATGGCCGCGCCGTTATCTCGGGATATCGGTTTTTATTTTCCCCAAATCTGCCTAACATCCTGTCAAATTCCTCAAATGCCATATTAAGACCCCTGATATTTTTCGCCTCCTGATCCAGCATAGTTCCCAGACTCGCTATTCTGCCCTGTGCCCTCTCATATGCCGTCTTGCTATTTGCATTGGCAGGAAGTGTTGTTTTCATATCCTGAGGAACTAGGGTCACATTTTGAAGATACACGGCAGCGTTCTCTACGCTCATTGCATTTTCCTCAACTCTTTCACAATTAATCTGTATTCTATCCGGCATTTTTCAACACCCCCCCCTCTGTTCTATCAACGATTTTTCGCCATTATCAATTCCCTACAATCGAATGCAAATTGTGGCCATACTTTGGAAGGCGAACTCGCCGGTAAACTCCGTTTTTAAACAACAATCCTTCCCCTGGCTTGGGAATCTCCCTCATACCAGAAACAGGAAATATCGGCACAACTCCCTGGGAACTCAATACAAGCCCTTCTGACGCCTGTCGGACCAGCTTATCCATCCCGCTCATTCCCCGCGGCTTTGCGGCATGGATGGTAATGATACAGGGAATCCCCAGGGAAATACCCTCTTTTATCAGATACGTGATCCTTTCCAAGTCTGTATTCAGCTTTTCCGTAAAATCTTCCAGATCGTCAATCAGTATTGTACAAAACGGTAATTCACCGAGCAGTTCCTTGGGACTTAAACCATCGCACTCTCTCAACCTCTTTTTCAAATACATTCTTCTGTCTTCCAGCTCCTTTGACATCTCTTTCACAAAAATCTCAATCTCTTTTTTCCCCTCTATATATAAGACATTCGGCGCCTGACGACAGTAATACATTTCCATGCCTTTTGTGTCAAAGAGATAGGTTCTTCCTCGTGGAATTGCCTGATTCGCAAGTATCTTCAGCATATTGGTTTTCCCAGTTCCGGTATTTCCGATAATCACAAACATACCTGCCGTCGGCTGAAATCCCGTCCCGACCACTTCTTCCACGTCTAACCCAATCAGATAGCCGCTGCCATCGGATGCATATTCTTTCATCATATCTGAGTATAACTCCTGCGGCAATACAGGAATATGAGGCGCTTCTTTTCCTGGATAACTCTTTCGTACTTCCTGAATCAGGTTTTTCAAAGCCCTACTATATTCCACCTTATCTTCGCATGGCGCCATGGTATAAATCTGCGCTTCATGTACATATTCACCGCTTACCAACACACGTCCCTTGATATCTGTTTGTTTCAATGTTGTCCTTCCCACAGTCAAACATGTTTCGTTCGATTCAAATATATAGCCTGCTATCCTTTTTTTGAAGTTAATCAAGGTTGCTTGTCGGACTGCATTTACCCTTGCCACTGTGACAACTGTATAGATTCCAAGGCCAGCTCCGTCTCGTGTCAACCTTGTAAAGAAATCCTCCTCTTCAAATCCTACCTCTTTCACAACATCAAACTGGTCGATTGCCACAACCAGAGATTTTAGAGAATCTCCTGACAGCTCACGGTATGCTTCCAATGAAGGGGCTGCATACTCTGCAAATAGTTTTTTCCTGGATGCGATCTCATCCGTCATAAATTTCTTGAATTTCCAGTACCGTTCTTCATCGGCAGGCGAGATGTACTCCGCTGTATGAGGAAGTTCCTTCATGGGCATACAGCCATGATTCCCATAATCCAAAATATAAAAATGAACGGTATCTACATCGCAGGAAATTGCAAGGCTTGTCAGTACTGTGGTCAGAAATACCGTCTTTCCAAAACCAGCGGACGCAGCATAAAAGAGATTCCCTTCATTTTCAAAGTTGTGTTCTAACTCCTTTTGCTCCTGCATCTCAGGTAAATCTACTCTTCCAATCCTTACAGACAATTTGTTGTCTTTCCTTCTGTCCTTGACTCCATATGGGCTTACTATCATCTTGCCCAGCGGTAAAAGCCATGGCTTTTTCACCTCTCTAACCTCTTCTTTTGTGAATTCTTCTTGGATATGGGCAATTACCGCCTCAAGCTGCGTCTTACATGCCCGAGACTCTTCTGCTCCTTTGCTTAGATCCTGGTCAAACAATTCCCCTTGCCCCAGCTTGTTCACGGCATAAACCTGGTTATCGGCTGACTCGTTTTTTTCTTCTTCCCGATATGCCTCTCCACTGAAAGCAGACTGGAATAATTCGTAAATCTCATGATTACCAACCTGAAAATATGCCCTCCCGGGCAGAGTAAGCCCCGCCGCATCCCCTGTCTTTAGAATCTCCTTGCTGTCACTTTCGTTCTGCACCTTGAGGCAAAGTTTAAACTTGCTGTTGCTGATAATCTGTTCATCCACAACACCGGCTGGTTTCTGTGTTGCCAGAATCAAATGAACGCCTAAACTTCTTCCAATACGAGACACTGACACAAGCTCTTTCATAAAATCTGGCTGCTCTTTCTTCAATTCGGCAAACTCATCACTGATAATAAAAAGATGTGGAATCGGCTCAGGCGCAGCCCCTTCCCTAAACAACCGCATATATCCGTTAATATGGTTCACCTGAAAGCTTCGGAATATGCGCTGTCTTCGCGACAGCTCTGCCTTTACAGAAATCAGCGCCCGCATACTTCCTGGACCATCCAGATTCGTAATGGTCCCCATATGGTGCGGAAGATCGCAAAACAAGTTTGCCATACCGCCTCCTTTGTAATCAATCAGCAAGAATCCCACTTCATAAGGATGAAAATTCACTGCAAGCGACAGAATATAAGTCTGGAGCAGCTCAGATTTTCCAGCCCCCGTCGTTCCTGCCACAAGCCCGTGAGGACCATGCGCTCTCTCATGCAGGTTCAAGCACAAGACCTCCCCTGCCATACGCATCCCCAGCGGTACGGCCAGCGACTTGTGAGACTGATTCTCCTTCCATCTTTTACGGACATCAAGTTCATCTGGCCGCCGTATCCCATACAACTCAAAAAAACTGACATTTCTGGGGATAAAACTGACCGTCCCCCTGGCATGCTCCAACACGCTTAAATCTCTCGCCATCCATTCAAAATCAACCTTATCTCCCGAAAACAGACGAATCTCCTGCTCTGTATACGCCTGTTCATCAAGAAGAAGCGTCCCTTTACTGGAACTGTCATACACCAAAACACTCCCTATATATTCTGGAAGATTTGCCTGTGTATAACTGGCATAAATAATCGAAAATCCCAGTTTCTTTCCATCCATACATAGATATTCCATAATCCCATGATTTAAAATCCAGGAAGGCTCATCAATCAGGAAGAGATAGTAGGGTATATTCTTGCCGCCTTGCACGCCTTCCTTCATCTGCTCTGCCCGCTCCTTTAAAATCTGCGCCATGCCCCCAAGCACAATCTCCTGAGTTCTTTCTGAGCAAACCATTCCTAACACATTCATCGCTGGTATACGCAGATGAGGGAGCCAGCGCATCCATGCAAATGTTTCTTCGTATCTCTCATCATAGACGACAATCATCCTTAAATCATGATAGCTATGAAAAAATGCAAGCTGCATTATCAGTACATTCATCTGCCGTTGCACGGTTTCCCTCTCGCCTATCATTCCAAGATGAGCTTTTTTCAAATCAACCACTCTTGGTCTGAGAATCAAAGAATACCTTCGCAAAATCTCCTCCGCCAGCTCTGCCAATGCATCCCCTTTCACATCCCAAGCCTGCTCCTTCCCCTCAATCTGCAGCCTCGTTCCTCCCAAAAAACTGCCGACAGCCACAGTAAGAAAATCCTCATCACAGGCAGACCGTTCGTAAATCCGGCTGTCATACGCTCTTATCATCCTGCCCAATTCTTCAACTGTTGGATATTGGAAGTCATAGATTTCCTGCTCCCGCTCACAGGCTATTGCAATCTCCTTCTGTCTGTGCCACAGATAGCCGATATATCGTTCCCTACGCTCCCTATCTCTTTTCTTTTGCTCCCTTCTCTCATCCACATACTGCACCCCAGAAAATACCGCCGTCATCCCTGCTGCCGCCGCAGATAACAGCAGATAGATTCCATGTCCCGCCAAAAGCCCGATTGCAAGCGCCACTGCCGTCATCGCCAAAGGGGGCAATATGACCATAAGAAATCCCTTTTTAGCCCCGGTTTCTTTTTCCCTTGGAAGTTCAATCCGGATCTTTTCCGCAGACGGTCTTTTCAATAGCCTTGGAGAACGTTTATAGATTGGAAAACCCTCCGGTTTCTGCAAAGGAAAACATTCCAGGAGTTTTGTTTGATAAGCATCCGCATTCCCCTGGACTGCAATCTGTTTTTCCCACACCTCAATCTTTACATTCTCCAAAAACAGGACGTCGCCCGGCTGCAAGACGAAATCACCTTGATTCAATTCCTGTTGGTTCAGATAGAGCCGCTCTTTTCCATTTGTCTCAGCACACATCTGCATTCCTCTGATATAAAAACGGCTTTTTAGCCCAGGAATCTGCAGCAAAGCCTCCGTTCCCTCCGATATGGTGACACACGCTTTTCGGGCAAACAGACGTCTTTCTCCACATAGCCAAAACACCTGCCTGCCATCCCGAATCTGCCATATATCTTTCTCATACTTTGTTGGACAAAGTCCACCCGCCCCGTAAGGGGCATGTATTACGGTATGCCCTTGGGTATACTCTTTTGTACGTCCAAATACAGGATACTCCAAATATCCATCCCTGGTCTGCATTAGCAGATACTCCATAGCCGGACCTCCTACGTTTATTCAGGTAATCAGATTCCTAATTTTCCTGCAAGTTCTTCGATCTCCTTCACTAACTCCTGCTTCCTGCCGCGCTTTTCTTCGCCGGATAATTCTCCATCCTCTTCCATCTGCCGCAGTTCATGCATGTAAGCATACAACAAAAGCTGGTCGTCCGACATCTTCATCGCAAGCTCCTCGGCCTCCCTTACCTCAATTCGTCCCAGATGAATCCAGTAATCCAACACATTTTCATTAGACTGGCAGGTAATTTTGCTCAGAATATTTTCCTTATCTCCGGCGCTGAACGTGTCCACAGCTTGTCCCTGGATATAGGCAGTGGCAAGCATATATTTTTCAGTTCGGTTAAGTTCTGAAATCCGAAATCCTTTCAATGCGTCAATCATTGCTATATAATCCTTCTGAATATAAGCGTTCCCGGCTGTCCTTAACTTATCCTGTTTAGGCATACGCCAGCCAAAACTGTAAAATACGGCAAACAAAAGCAATACCAGCAGGCACACAGATACCCCGCAATATCTGACCAGCCCTTTATATTTCCAGATTTCCACCTTTTTCATAAGGTTCTTTTCATTTTCCATGAGGTTTGCATATTCCTCCAGTAATATTTTTTTCTCTTCCTGAACTGTTTCCGGCTCAAAGAAAACGGTATGCTTATCCTGCATTTTCAAGATTTCCAGGCCGCCATACAGATAGTCCTCATAGGGATGTAAGCCTTCCAGGATATATCCAATCAATGCCTGGTACTGCCTTAGAAAATACTTTGTCCGGTTCTTCCTGTCGGGGGAAATGATATCCCGGTTTTTCACCCTAACCCTGCCGAGAACATCATAGAACAGATTCTCAGGTTCGAGTGCAAAATCATAATCCTGATATACTTTTGCAAGCTCCGCCACCTGTGCCAATACCATAAGCTGCTTCATCCGATCTGCCCCTTTTAGTTCTTCAAATCCGCTCATACCCCGCATGTCGAAGCTCATACATACAGTCTCTTTTTCTTCTTCCACCTTACAAGGGAGAAACAGAGCATGTTCCTCTTCTAACCGTCTAAAATCATACCTGGTTTTTGATACCATCTCACACTTCTGTATCCGAATCTTCATTCCTGCCCTCCCCTGCCTTGCCTCTGCTTCTCAATACGCCCCAAACGTTAGAATGTCCCCTGCATAGATCCCTCCCTGCCAGAAGGTAAGCATAGGGTTCACATATGCCTTTTTCCGCATAGAATATACTTTCACCTGCCTGTCATCCCTTAGCGGCGAGAAAAAACCGGCTTCGAGAAGTCTTTGGTAAACATCCATGATTCTCTGCTCCGGCTTCACCATAACGTCCAATTTTTTGCGTTCTTCCACAAATGTCAGTATCATTTCTTACTCCTATTTAACTTTTTACCCCTGGTTTTTCGTCTGCCAGAAAAGAAATTCATGATTCCTTTCGCTGTAACCAGGAAAAGAAGCGCCGTTATCGCCAATCCCGATTCTAACCCTGCTACTGACAGTGAATCTTCCACTGCCAAGTATCCCTGCATCGGTTCTCCCGATACGGTCCGGAAAATCTGGCGGCGGATGTCCCAGAGTCTTTCTTCCTCCTTCCTCTCCGCCCCAAATATCTCCTGTCTTATCCGCTCTAGCCTCCGGCTTTCTTCTAAATGAAGTTCCCATTCCTTTCGGCTGGTTTCTACTGCAAATACAGGAATCCCATACCGATCGCTTAACGGAATTCGGTTTCCGCCCCCACCTTCTTTTATATCCGCAGCCGGCAATTCCGGATTCAGCCGTATATCACGGTTCCTTTCCACAGCTGCTACCTACGGTTCAGAGAACCCGCCGTCCGGTCGAATTCTGCATACTGCTGTGCATTCATCACAACGCCCTGCCCAATAGCGGAAATCAACTCCCGCATCGCCTCAAAGCTTGGCGCCATCTCTGCCACTCTTGCGGCAAACCCCTCGTATCCGCTTCCTTCCCATAACTCCGGAAGCTGGCTGTTTACGACATTGTTCAGATAATTCTGGAGAGCCGTGACATCCTCAACATGGCTTTCAATCTCCTGACCTCTTGCAATCACATCCTCCGTATTCATCCTGATACTCATACCTTTTCTTTTCCTCCTACTAAAATAGATTCTATCATTAATCTGCCACCGGATTTCCGGATCTGTCCGCTGCGCTAAGTGGGTTTGCTATAAACTGATAAACGCTCATGTATTCTGCATTTCCAAGCCTTGTATACGGAAGTTTTGAAGCAAAATCTCCTAAGATTCTCTGATTCATAGCGCTATTTTTCTCTTTTACTTTTTTTGCAGCACTCATCCCTTCCGCGGCTGCATCCCTGGATGAATTCTGAACCTCTGAAATGTATTTCTCTAATTTATCGGTATAGTCCTTCGACAAATCAGCGGATTTCTGGGCATAGTCCATATACGCCTGATTATTCACCAATAAGGCATTCTGCATATTTTCGTGATTCTCCTTCAACTTACGAATACTCTGTTCAAGGAATTGGCTGTTCATCTGAGGATGGAAACCGGCAAGCTGCCCATTATACGCTCGCACTGCCGTAAGTTCCGCCTCATATCTTTGCTGAAATGCTTTCTTTGCCTCATTCACATTAGAATTGATCGGGTCCATATATTCTCTCTGTACCAGTTCCGTAATCTTGTCCATATCAAAATTTTCTGCCTGGTCTGCTTCCTCTATTAGTTTCTCAAGCTCCTGTGCCTGCTCCAACAGTAAGCCTTGTAAATCCTGTTGGGCTTCCCCTTCCTTGGAATCATTGATTCCGGTTGACTGCTCGAACCTTTTGAGCATCTCCTCATTGCTGTCTCTTAGTTCCCTCAAACCCTCGGTTACAAACTCTTTCTCCAATATAAGCTCCGTCTGCCTTTCCAGTTCTGCGCGCAGTAACCCTTCCGCTTTCCCGGCAATGCTCTCTCCGTTCCCGTCTAAAGTAAGGTCGAGCTCCACCGTCTGCCCTGCCAGGTTTTCCAGACAATCTGCTAACGATTTCCCTCCGGCGTCTAAAGCTGCAATTTGGGTCTGGATATCCCGGACACTGCTTTCATACTGCGCTCCTACAGACTCCTCCAACAGAGAAATTTGTGTCGTATAACCGGAAATATCCGACATTTCCGGTATTTCTTCCTTCTCGGGCATCTTTGGCATCTCTGCCAACGTAATCCATTCCTGGGACTGGATTCTTTCCATTGCCTCTAAGTCTCTCAAATCATTTTCCATCACACGTCCTGCTCCGTCCTGGGCATCATGGAACTCCCTTAATATGTTGTCCACATACATATAGCTTAAATGATTGTTCAGCGAATCGATATAACTCCAAACATGATAAAGAAGTTCATACTGTCTCCTTCCGGAACAGGATTGGCTGACGATATACTCCAACTGAGATACCTGCGGCGCTGTGTTAATGCTCTCCACATTCTGGGAAAAAGCCGCCGGGATAATAATATATGCCCCGTATTTTCCTGTCTCAAGTCCGGTTCTTGCCGCCTCCAAGGATGCATACTCAAAATCCATACTTGGAAACCTGGACAGACGCTCCGCATAATTCACCCGGTCTTCGTCTTTCGTTACTCCTTCATCCAGGTTCACTACCGCAATCTTCCTTAACTCCTCCGTTTCTCTTTTGTCCGACGCCGCATATGTGTTCTGTTTTGCAGCACTGCCAGGACTTTCAGACCAGCTTCCCGCTCTCCAAAGTGCCGCGGCTCCAAACATAATTGTCAAAAAAACAACGATTTTTTTGTAATTCATCTTCTCCTTCCTTTTTCAATTCATTTTCTTTTACTTGGGTTTCTTTTGGAATTGAAGGTATCAATCAAAACCTTCAATACAGATTCATAAAATAGATTCCTACGATGTGTTGAACAACACTATATGTATGTGGCTCATATCATACAATAATTTCCCTTTTCTGTCAATCATTCTACATATTTTCCATATTTTTTTGTTCGACTTTTTTCGACAAATACCGCTTTTCTACTTGACCTGCTCCTTCGTTATCCCTATGATTGGTATAGAGCATGTTACGGAAAGAAGGTATTTTTTATGTATATAGCAGATTTACATATTCATTCCCGCTATTCCCGGGCAACCAGCAAGGACTGTACTCCGGAATCCCTGGATCTCTGGGCAAGACGGAAAGGCATCGGCATTGTAGGAAGCGGTGATTTCACACATCCTGAATGGCGGAAGGAACTGGAAGAAAAACTTGCGCCTACAGGCAACGGACTGTATGTGTTAAAGGACGAATATCGGATAGAGGACCCGTTTCTTGCCGATACCATACAGCCTCATTTTGTGATAACCGGGGAAATCAGTTCCATTTACAAAAAATATGGAAAGGTGCGCAAAGTCCATAGCTTAATCTTGCTGCCCGGGCTTGACGACGCCGAAACCATTTCTCACAAACTGGAAGCAATCGGTAACATTCATTCGGATGGCAGACCGATATTGGGGCTTGACTGTCATGACTTGCTGGAGATTCTTCTGGAGCTGTGTCCATCTGCCGTATATGTCCCTGCCCATATCTGGACACCCCATTTTTCTCTGTTTGGCGCTTTTTCTGGTTTTGATTCCGTGGAGGAATGTTACGGCGACCTTGCCAGCCATATCCATGCGATGGAAACAGGGCTTTCCTCCGATCCGCCCATGAACTGGCGGGTTTCTGCCCTTGACCGTTACCAGCTTATCTCCAATTCAGACGCACATTCTCCGGCAAAGCTTGGACGAGAGGCAAATCTTCTGGATATTTTCCTGTCCTACGAAGAGTTGGCTGCGGCAATCCAAACTGGAAAAGGGCTGGTGGGAACGATTGAATTTTTTCCGGAAGAAGGAAAATATCATTATGACGGTCATCGGAAATGCGGCATCTGCCTCTCCCCCACTGACGCCGAAAAATATGGAGGCGTATGCCCGGTCTGCGGACGTAAACTAACCATCGGAGTATCCCACCGTATTGAACAGATGGCAGACCGAGGCGAAGGGCATGTGAAAGAAAATGCAGCACACTACGAAAGCCTGGTTCCCTTGCCCGAAATCATCGGAGCATCCGCAGGATATTCGTCTGCAAGCGTCAAAGTCCAACGGGAATATCAGAATATGCTGAAAAAACTGGGACCAGAATTCCATATCCTGCGGGACATTCCTCTGGAAGAAATCCGCAGCGTATCAGGCATATTGATTTCTGAAGGAATCGGACGTCTACGGGAGGGTAAGGTGACAAGAATTCCCGGATTCGACGGGCAATACGGAACTATCCGTCTATTCACTCCCCAAGAGCTTGACCGTCTTCACGGACAGCTAAGTCTTTTTGACGGGCAGATGGATGTTATGGAGAATACCTCCACACTTGAAACAGGCTGGCAGAATCCGGGGCATATTCTGGAACCTGAACGCTTAAACAAAAGTGTCCAGGACAACAACATTTTAGATCAAGATATGACTAACGCGAACCAGCGCCTTGCAATAGAAGCCATCGACCGTGTTACCCTGGTGACTGCGGGACCCGGAACCGGCAAGACACGCACCCTAACCTCTCACATTCTGCATCTCCTGGAGACAAGGCGTGTCAAGTCATCCTGTATCACAGCGGTTACATTTACCAATCAGGCTGCAGAGGAAATGCGGGCGCGTATCCGGAAGCAATCCGGGAAAAGTACGGCAGCAAGAAAGCTTACCGTTGGAACCTTCCACTCCATAGCCTGGAAGATCCTTATGGAAAATGGTAATGAGGCATCCCTGGCCGGCGAAACGGAAATGAGAGATCTGGCAAGGCAGCTTATTAAAACCTTCCAACTGGACATGTCCGTCTCCCGTTTTCTGACTGCAGTCTCAGAATACAAAACAAGACTTTACCGCCTTGATTCCTGGGCAGAAAAGGAATCCTTACAGACGGGGCCTGCCTTCCCCATAGAAGAAAATGAGCCACAGCTTAAAGATGCGTTTGAGGAATACCAGAATTTTCTCAGAGAATGGAATCTTCTGGATTTTGACGATATATTGATAGAAGCCCTGCGCATTGCCCGCCAAAGCGCCGTACCAGACGACCGTTTTTCCTATCTCTTAGTAGACGAGTTCCAGGACATCAGTCCTCTTGAGTACCAGCTTGTAAAGACGTGGAATGCAGGCGGAAAAGAGCTGTTCGCCATCGGAGACTCGGACCAGTCCATCTATGGTTTCCGCGGCTCAGATGCAGGCTGTTTTAAACGTCTCGCCAAAGACTTTCCTGACGCCCGCCAGATTACCCTTGAGGAGAACTACCGCTCTACGCCGCAGATTCTTTCCTTTGCATCAGAAATTATTTCCCAAAATCCGGGAGGCAGGCGGCATTTCAATCCAAACCGACAAGACGGAACCCCTGTCCGGCTTGTGGAAGCAGACAGCGCCGCGTCCGAGGCAATCTTCATAGCCAAAGAAATCAACCGTCTTGCGGGAGGAATCGGAATGTTGGAAGCCCATGAGATATTTCCGGAAAATGAGGGGCAGATCCGAAGCTTTGACGATATTGCTGTTCTGTATAGAACCCACCGTCAGGCTGATTTATTGGAAACCTGCCTGAAAAAGGAGGGAATTCCTTATGTAGTGTCAGGGCGGGACGATTACCTCACGGAGCCTTACGTGCGTGGAACCATAAGTTTCTTCCAAAGCCTGCTGTACCCAGAAAACAGGCTCGCCGGACAGACGGCTCTGAAACTTTTATGGAACCTTGAGGAAGGGGCGCTGACAGACAGCATTTATGAAAATATGGCTGAGAAATATATGCCTTGGATGAAAAAGAAGAAACCTGTGAAAATCCTGGAGGAATGGATGGCAGATCTGCACCTGGAAAAGAACAAATCAATGCAAAAGCTGACTCAGACTGCAGTCTTCTATCCGGTAATGGCTGATTTTATGAATGCGCTGGAGTTCGGTGTAGAAAGCGACCTGAAGCGCTGCGGAGATAAACAATATAAGTCGGGAGCCGTTACGCTGATGACCCTTCATGGCTCAAAGGGTCTGGAATTCCCGGCTGTCTTGATTTTCGGAGTCAGCAAAGGACTGGTTCCATTTGAAAATGGACGTTATATCACCGATATCGAGGAAGAACGCCGGCTGCTTTTTGTGGGAGCTACCAGAGCGCGGGAAACCTTGCTCCTTACTTCCTCAAAGGAAGACTCTGAATTTTTAAAAAATCTGCCCCAAGAACTGGTGCATCGAGAAAAAGCCAGGCCGTCGAAACAGGAAGGAAATGGCAGGCAGATGGAGTTGTTTGAGTTTATGAAAATCGAGTAGGGAAGTGCCATCTTTCCCTACTCGCCGCGGGGCAATGCTTACCGCACTGCCCCCACCAATTCCTTCACATCTTCCATACGGTTCTCTCTTAGGTATGTCTCAATCCCTTCGATAATCTCCACCGTCACAGCCGGATTGTGGAAATTCGCCGTTCCCACAGACACGGCGCTGGCCCCTGCAAGCAACATCTCAATGGCATCTTCCACGCCCGCGATTCCTCCCATGCCAATTACAGGAATCTTCACTGCCTTCGCCGCCTGATAGACCATACGCACGGCAATCGGATGAATCGCAGGTCCGGAAACGCCCCCTGTCTGGTTCGCCAACGCAAATGTCCTCCTGCGGATATCAATCTTCATTCCCGTCAATGTATTGATCAGAGACACCACGTCTGCGCCCCCTGCCTCAACTGCCTTCGCCATCTCGGAAATATCCGTCACATTGGGGCTTAACTTCATGATTACCGGCTGTTTCGCATACTTTTTGACTGCTTTGGTAATATCTTCCGCCGCCTTGGGGTTCTGTCCAAAGGCAATCCCGCCCTCCTTCACATTGGGACAGGAGATATTGATTTCCAGCATATCCACATCTTCATTTCCAAGACGCTCCACAACCTCACAGTAGTCTTCCTCAGATTTTCCGCATACATTCACGATAATCTTTGTATCGTATTTTCGCAGAAATGGAATATCCCGCTCACAGAACAAGTCAATCCCCGGATTCTGCAGCCCGATTGCATTCATCATGCCGCCTGTGGTTTCCGCCACCCGGGGAGTCGGATTTCCCTCCCAGGGCACATTGGAAACCCCTTTTGTGGTAACGGCGCCGAGCCTGTTCAAATCCACAAAATCCGCATATTCCGCACCGGAGCCAAACGTCCCGGAAGCCACCGTCACCGGATTCTTCCACTCCACTCCTGCAATATTTACTTTCAAATTCATCAGATCTCCACCTCCGTCGAAAGGAATACCGGACCATCCTTACAAATCCGGGCGTTATGCACGTTCGTATGAGGGTCACGTTCCTTGGTGCGGCAGACGCATCCAAGACATGCCCCTATCCCACACGCCATCCTTTCCTCCAAGGAAATATAGCACGCTATCTTTTTTTCTTTGGCAAACTCCTTGATTGCACGCAGCATCGGAGTGGGCCCACAGGCAAAAATAATGTCCGCATCCAGGCCATTTTCCCGAATAGCATCCAGTACATTCCCCTTCGTTCCCACACTCCCGTCTTCCGTGGAAATGTACAGCTCTCCGTTTTGCTCAAACTCTTCTTTTAAAAATATATGGGCATCCCGGTATCCGGCCACAATCTGTTTCTTCCCGCACTCCATCTGCTTTGCCAGCTCCAAAATCGGCGGCACTCCTATCCCCCCGCCCATCAGAAATACGCGTTTTCCTATCGCTTCTTTCACGGGAAATCCATTCCCAAGGGGCCCGACTACCGGAATCCTATCGCCTGCACTCATTCTGGAAAACTGCTCTGTCCCCGTGTTCTGACCTGTTACACGGTATACGACGCGCAGTCTTCCCTTCTCACGGTCTATCTCACATATGCTGATCGGTCTTGGAAGCAGCCTGCTTGCATCATTGGTATACAAGGACAAAAACTGCCCAGGCTTTGCACTTTCTGAAGCCTCTGTCTGTATCCACATGCTGTAGATTCCATCTGCAAGGGATTCCTGCGACACGACTCTTGCAATCTCTTTCTTCCTCTCTTCCATCTCTTTCTCCCACTTTCCATTATATTAGAGCCGAAACATTCTAAAGCGCACCCTGGATATCTGTAATCATTTCCTTCACTGCCGCCCTTGACGCCTCCGCAAATGCCTCCTCGCCATACCTCTCATACTTTTCCTGCTTATACGCCGCAATAATCCCGCGGGAGGAATTCACGATTGCCCCCAACCCGTCTTCATTGAAGAAATGCGCCAGATCTTTTCCTTTTCCGCCTTGCGCTCCGTAACCCGGTACAAGGATGTAAGCCTTTGGCATAACCTTTCTGAGAATCTTCCCCATCTCCGGATAGGTAGCGCCCACGACTGCGCCTACGTAACTGTATTCGTCTCCCATCAGTTCTTCACCCCAGGCGGCAACTTTCTCACCCACCAGCTCATACAGCGGCTTTCCGTCAACCAATTGATCCTGGAACTCTCCGCTGGACGGATTTGACGTCTTCACCAGCACAAAGATTCCCTTTTTCTCTTCCTTGCAAACCTTCAAGAACGGATTGACACCGTCCGACCCCAGATACGGGTTCACCGTCACGAAATCCTCGTCAAAAGGCCGGCAGGATTTGCTCCCTACCTGAACCCGTCCCAGATGCCCCACTGCATAGGCGGCCGAAGTGGAGCCGATGTCTCCCCTCTTAATATCTCCGATAACCACCAGCCCTTTTTCTTTACAGTAATCCACCGTCTTCGCAAACGCCGCAAGCCCTGGGAGCCCAAACTGTTCGTACATGGCAATCTGCGGCTTCACCGCCGGAATCAAATCATAAGTCTGGTCCACAATGGCTTTATTGAACTGCCAGATTGCTTCCGCCGCTCCCTCCAATGTCTCCCCATATTCCTGAAAAGCCTTTTTCTGCACATGTTTTGGCACATAGTCCAGCATAGGGTCCAGGCCTACCACAATGGGGGCCTTCGTTTTCCTGATATTTTCCACTAATTTATTGATCATGTCCTTAACCTCCTGTTATCATATCCAAACTGTAATATTGTATTTATCTAATCCTGCAAAATATCATACACAATCTTCCCGTCCACAATCGTACACACGACCTCTCCCGTCACTTCAAACCCGTCGAAAGGCGTATTCTTCCCCTTAGAGACAAACGTATTCTTATCAATCCGATACGTCCTTGCCGGGTCAAAGACCGTTATATCCGCCGCCTTTCCCTCCGACACGCTGCCCCTGTCCGCAAGCCCCAGAATCTTTGCCGGATGATAGCTCATCTTCGCCGCCATATCCATAACGCTTAAAATCCCGGTCTTTACCAAATACGTAAAGGTAAGCGCCGCAGACGTCTCAAGCCCTACAATCCCGAAAGCCGCTTCTGCCATAGACTTGTCCTTTTCTTCCCTTGCATGGGGCGCATGGTCTGTTGCAATCACATCCATCACCCCATCCTTCAATCCCTGACGCAGGGCCTCTACGTCCGCCTTGCTGCGAAGGGGCGGGTTCATCTTGTAATTCCCGTCATCCTCTTTGATATCGTCCGAACTCAGGATAAAATGATGCGGACATACTTCCGCAGTCACAGGAAGCTCCTCTTCCTTCGCCAGGCGTACCATCTTCACGCTGTCTGCCGTGGAACAGTGGCAGAGATGAAGCCGTACTTTGGTTTCCTTCGCAAGCAGGATATCTCTTGCCGTAATCACATCTTCCACAGAATTCGTAATCCCTTTCAGTCCAAGACGTTTTGCATTCTCATCTGCATTCATCACGCCTTGTTCCACCAACGTCTGGTCCTCACAATGGGCAAACACGGCAATCCCGCAGTCTTTTGCCTCCTTCATGCCCTGCCGGTACAGAGAAGCATTCATCACAGATTTGCCGTCTTCGCTAATGGCATGGCAGCCTGCCTTTGCCATCCCGCTGATGTCTGCCAACTCTTCCCCCTTCTGCCCTTTTGTGACTGCCCCAAGTTGAATCACATGGGCAAGCGATTCCCCTTTCGCCCGCTCATGTACCCTTGCCACCTTCTCCCCGTCGTCCATGACAGGCTTCGTATTGGGCATGGCGCACACGGTCGTCACGCCGCCCTTTACCGCCGCCCTGCCGCCGGTGGCAAGGGTCTCTTTGTACTCAAGGCCCGGATCCCGGAAATGCACATGCAGGTCAATCAGCCCCGGCATCACATAGCAGCCTTTGGCATTGATGATACGGTCGGCATTCTCATCTATCTGTTCTGCAACCTTCTCTATCCTGCCATCCTTAATGAAAACGTCGTAACATCCGTCCTTCTGTGTCAGCGGATCGACTACATGCCCATTCTGAATTAAAATCGTCATATTCCCTGTCCTTTCTTTTTCCGTTTCTAATCACTTTTGTATCCTATTCTATCACACAGAAAGAAAAAAGGGAATGCCCAAAAACATTCCCTACATCTTTCCCCGCAGCACTTCCACAGCCTTATCAAGCTGGTTATCCTCCTCTGGGTCTTCTTCATTCACTTCGTATTCTACCTCCACATCCGGGGTAATCCCCGTTCCGTGGATATTTCTCCCTTTCGGTGTAAAATATTCGGCAATCGTCAGCTTCACGCTGGTCCCGTCCTTCAAGTCAAAAATCTGCTGCACAACCCCCTTGCCGTAAGACTGAGTCCCGACAATAACGCCCGTTCCATAGTCCTGAATGGCGCCTGCGTAGATTTCCGATGCGCTGGCGCTGTTTCCATTCATCAGAACAGCCAGCGGAAGATTGAACTGATGCGCCTCGTCCGAACGTTCCTCATCTCTATTACCATCTTTATCCTCTGTATAGACAATCAAGCCTTCCGGGAGCATCAAGTCTAACATCTCACACACAGTACTCAGATTCCCGCCAGGGTTATTCCTAAGGTCTACTACCAGCCCTTTCATTCCCTGACCTTCCAAATCCTCCAAAGCCTGCTTATACTGTTTGTATGTCACAAGATCAAACTCAGATACAGCAATATACCCGATGCCGTCTTCCATCATCCGATATGCCACCGTCTGCGCCTGAATCGTATTCCGTACTGCCGTCACACTGACTTCCTCATGGTCGTCTCCCCGGTACACGGTCAGATTGACTTCCGTTCCTTTCTCTCCCTTGATATGGGATACCACCTCTGACAGATCTTTCCCTGTCACTTCCATATCCTCAACCTTGTACAAGATATCGTTATCTCTAAGTCCTGCCTCCATGGCGGGCGACCCTTCATATATCCGAATCAGGGTCACGACACCTGTATTAATATCCTGGCTCAGCACTGCGCCAATTCCGTCGTACTCGCCTTCCGTAGTCTCAATCAGCGCCCTCGTCTCTTCGGCGTCGTAATATACGGAATAGGGATCGTCAAGACCACTGATAAACCCCTTGTAAATCCCTTCCCTCAGGGCGTCGTCCTCTACCTCCCCAAGATACGTCTGGTTAATCAGCTTCCTAAGTGTCCCAAGCTTCCCTGACGTATCGCTGCCGGAGCTATTCTCCCGGCTATAAGCCTTCAATCCGCAGGACATAAGCCCCGCCACCAACAATATAGCAAGGGCGCCGCAAAGCGCCCCCTGCATAAAACTCTTCCTATTCTTCATCTTGACCTCAACCTTTTTATAATACTGCCCTGCAAGAACTATTTGAAAAGAGTCCGAAAACAATTCCTATAAATAGTTACGCGGATTCACCGGAGTCCCATTCTGCATAACCTGAAAATGCAGATGCGGTCCCGTAGACTGACCCGTGGAACCAACTGCCGCAATGTTCTGTCCCTTGCTCACTGACTGGCCCTCCGACACATACAATGCACTGGCATGCATATAATAAGTCTGCAATCCGTTCCCGTGATTGATCACGACCCAATTTCCCGCACTGCTGCTGTATCTTGCCGTCGTGACCGTTCCGGCTGCCGCCGCATAGATTGGCGTCCCTGTAGGCGCCGCCAGATCCATTCCCTTGTGGTTATTGCCTGCGCCCGCAATCGGGGCTTCCCGCCATCCGAACTCACTGGAAATACGGGAATATCCTGGGCATGGATGGGTAAACATCCCATTCCCTGACACCACGGCAGCTCCCGCACCGCCTCCTGAACCTGCATTCGCCTGCGCCTCCGCCTGTGCCTTGGCAAGCCTTGCCAGCTCTTCCTGCTTACGCGCCGCCGCTGCCGCTGCTTCTTTCAACTGCGCAAGCCGCTCCTGCGTGGCTCCTAAGTCTGCGCTGATTTGTTTCAGTTCTTCCTCCTTGCCCTCCACCAGTTGATTCAGCTCCTCCTGCTTCGCAATCAGGCTGTCCTGCAAGGTTTCCAGTTCTGCATATTCTGTTTTCAGCATCTCCTCCTGCTCGGCTACCGCCTCCACGATCTGCTGAAACTCTGTCAGCATATTCCTGTCATACTGTGAAATCGTCGTAATGTACTCCGCATTATTCAGAAACTCCCCAATGCTCTTGGACTCGCACAGAATCTCAATAAATTGTGAGTTCCCGTTCTCATACATGTACTTAATCCGCTTCTTCATGCTTTCGTACTGGTCGTTCTCGTCAATCTTCGCCTGAACCAGTTCTTCTTCCTTCTCGCGGACCTCGATTTCCTTCGCCTCAATCTTTGCCTTCGTCTCGTCCATCTCCGTGAGAATTCCATTCAACTGATTCTCAAGAGATGCTTTCTCCCCTTCCGCAGCCTTCTTTTGATTCTCCAGTTCCTCGGCTTTCTTCTCCGTCTCACTGATCTCCGATGCATCCGCGTTGGCAGCCATTCCAAGGCAGAGTACGGATACCAGCAGAAGACTCGCAATCTTCTTTCTAAGTATCATATGTCCCCTCCTATTATTTTATACATCCCCTTATACCTTCAAATGCTTTCGGATCGTAAAGAAACTTCCTACGAAACCGATTCCCACTCCAAGCGCAATCCCCACTGGGAGCAGCGTCTTGTAAACGTCAAACACAGGAAGGAAGTCCACAATATTATTCAATAGGCTGAATCTGGTCATGATATATGTAACAGCCTTATCATACATGAAATACAGCAATACAAGAGGAATTACGGCCCCCACAACACCTATCAGCAGACCTTCAATCACGAAAGGCGCCCTGACGAATCCGTCTTTTGCACCGATGTATTTCATAATCGCAATCTCTTCACGCCTTACCGTGATACCCATTGTGACCGTATTGCTAATCAGGAATACAGATACGGCAAGCAGGATCGCAATAATCGTGACGGAAACATATCCCACCAGCTTATTCACGCTGGTCAGGGTCTTAGCCACGATATCCGACTTGTTCACCTTACGCACTCCTTCGAGGCTCTTGGCGAATTCCACCACATCCTTCTGCTTGGACACGTCCGCCATATACACTTCATAGTTATCAGAATTGCCAAGAGGATTATCCGATTTGAATCCGTCCGCAAGGTCTACCGACTCTTTGAAATAATCGTCCTTGAACGTCTCCCATGCCTTCTCCGCACTGACGTAATTCACCTCAAGGACGCCTTCCGCGCCTCTTAGCTGCTCCCCAATCCTTTCTTTTGCCGCCTGCGTCGTCTCCTCATGGAAGAATACGGTAATCGCCACGCCTTCCTCCGCCTTCTTCACAATGTAGTTAAAATTCACCACAATGGAAAAGAACAATCCGAACAGGAAGATACATGCCGACATGGTCGCTATGGACGCCATGGAAAACATCTTGTTTCTCCCAATGTTCTTAACCCCTTGTTTCATAGAATATCCGAATGTACTAATTCTCATTTTTATACCCACCTTTTTTCTCGTCGCTTACAATGACTCCCTTTTTCATCGTAACAACTCGCTTCTTCATTGCGTTCACAATCTCCTGGTTATGCGTAACGACCAATACCGTAGTCCCTCTGTCGTTCGCCTCTTCCAGAAGTTTCATGATCTCCCATGAATTCGTCGGGTCCAGATTACCGGTCGGCTCGTCCGCAAGCAGAAGCGCCGGCTCATTCACGATTGCCCGGGCAATTGCCACCCTCTGCTGCTCGCCTCCTGACAGTTCCTTCGGAAACGACTTATATTTCTGTGCAAGCCCTACAAGGGACAACGCTGCCGGTACTTTCTTCTTGATAATCCTGGTAGGCGTCTCCGTGACCCGCTGTGCAAATGCTATATTATCATAGATGTTCCGGTCCTTCAACAGACGGAAGTCCTGGAACACAACCCCGATCCCTCTCCGGTACATCGGAATCTTTCTCCGCTTCATCCGGTTTAAGTTCTGCCCATTGACAATAATCGTACCGGACGTGGGCGCAAGCTCCTTCATAATAAGACGGATCAGCGTAGATTTTCCGGAACCGCTGTCCCCCACGATGAACACGAATTCCCCCTGTTCCACCTTCAGATTTACGCCGTTAAGGGCGGCCACCCCTTTTGAGTACTCTTTCGTTACTTCTCTTAATTCAATCATACTGTCCTCCTGATGATTAATACTCCATCGATTCCATATATTTCATATATCTGACCACCATAAGCGCAATCTTAAATGTAATGGCGTCTTCAAACACACGCAAATCTAGCCCCGTACTCTTTTGCAGCTTATCGAGCCGGTAAACCAGCGTGTTCCGATGGATATATAATTGTCTGGATGTCTCCGATACGTTCAGATTATTCTCAAAGAACTTGTTGATTGTCGTCAACGTCTCCTCATCGAAATCATCCGGCGATTTCCCCTCAAAAATCTCACGTATGAACATCTTGCACAGTGGGATTGGCAGTTGATAGATCAAACGCCCTATCCCCAAGGTACTGTACGCAATCACGCTTCTGTCTCCGAAGAAAATCTTGCCTACGTCCAGCGCAAGCTTGGCTTCCTTGTAAGACTTCGACACTTCCTTGATATCGTTCACAATCGTTCCGTATGCAATCAGGACGCCTTCCTCCCCGTCTTCCAGAAGAAGGTTATACAAACTCTGCGCGGTCTTTTCTAACTCTGCATGTCCGTCGCCTGGGTCTAATTCCTTCACAACGATGATGTTCTTCTCATCCACCGCAGTCACAAAATCCTTCGCCCGGTTGCCCAGAAGATTGCGAACATTGTCAAGGGCATTGCTGTCCTTCTCATGTTTTGTTTCAATAATAAAGATAACACGTCTGACCTCAGTGTCAATATGTAATTTTTTGGCGCGGTTATAAATATCCACCAAAAGCAGATTGTCAAGCAGCAGGTTCTTGACAAAATTGTCCTTGTCAAACCGCTCTTTGTAGGCAATCAACAGGTTTTGTATCTGGAAGGTCACAATCTTCCCTACCATATATACGTCGTCGCTGCCCCCGTTGGCAAGGAGTATATACTCTAACTGATGTTCATCGAAAATTTTAAAGAATTGATTCCCCTGCACGACCTGGCTGTCTGCCGGGGAGTCAACAAACGCGACCACCTCTTCTTCATAATTGCGCTGTTCCGCAAATGTCGTTGCGAGAGATTTGCCGTCCGTGTCCATGACGCAGAAATCAATCCGTGTAATCCCTTTCAAGCCTTCAATCGTATTCTGAAGTATTTGATTAGATATCATATTCTATATCCTCCCCTCATTTCAATATGCATAATTCACAACAAAAAAAGGCCGTATCTGGTTAAAATGCATATTGCTAGACTCTATATTAATATATATAGACAAAAAAATAAAGAGGAAATCACACATTTTTGTTGATTTCCTCGATTTTTAAGAAATTCTTTTGATTTGCAGCCATGTACATAGTGACGAAAAGATGTCTGAATCGATTGTATATTCTCCCATGCCCCTGTCAATACTGATGAAGAAACTACTTAATTTAACGACAGGAAAGGGGGTATATCCATGACAGCAAAGAAAAGCAAACCCATCAAATTAGAAGAACTGACACAGGAAGAAAAACTAAAATATGAAATTGCTGAGGAATTAGGGCTTCTTGACAGAGTGATGAAAGACGGCTGGAAGTCTCTCTCTTCTAAGGAAACCGGCAGAATCGGCGGGCTTATGACGAAGAAGAAAAAGGAGCTGAACAACGATTGACGAAAAAGTAACAAAAATATTAAATATATTAATAAGTATGAACAATTAACGATAAAGGTTGAAAAGAGAAGATCCATTTGCTATAATCGAAAAACTGGTAATAATCATTGACAGGTGAGAATATGGACAGTAAGATTAGCGTTTTGGATATCAATATAGATCATTGTTCAGCAAAAGAAGCGATGAAGAAGACCATGGAATATATGGAAACAGACCCGGTGAACGTTGTGGAGATGGCGACGGTCAACGGGTTGATGCAGATGGACAGCATGGAGCAGCTCAAGGAGGATATCTGTAGGTTTGACATGGTTCTTGCAGGGGATAAGACGATTCTGGAGGCTGCGGATATTACGGACAGGAAGTTCCTTCAGGAGACGGAGGGACGTGTGTTTTTGCGGATGTTTATGCGATATCTGCATAAGAATCATAAGCGGATTTATCTTCTGGTGGAATCCGAGGAGGAAGGGCAGACGTTTTACGACTATCTGCAGCGGAACTACAGCGGACTTCAAGTCGTAGGGCTTGCCAAGGTATCCGCGCAGAACCGGGCGGATGACATGCTGGTGAACGACATCAACGGTGTAGAGGCAGACTGCATTCTTGCGGCCCTTGGTTCTCCGCTTCAGGAAGAGTTCATTGTGAAGAACAGAAGCCTTCTGGACACCCGGCTGTGGTTAGGTCTTGGGAAAGAGTACCTTCCTGTGGGGCGCAGCGGTATCGGGCAGTGCCGGCTGGCACAGTTTATTTTGAAACGGATTTTTAAAAAAGAGATTGAAAAAAGCAAACGCAGATAACTTTCCGTCTGAATATGCAGCAAAACCGGGGCGTCTGGAAAATAGAATTTTCAGACGCCCCGGCGTATTCTCTCAAAACTAATATCTTCCCGGCGCATCCGGGATAATAATTGCAGCAAGAATGTATGCAAAAATTCCGGTTCCCGTGAACGCAAAGATTGCAAGCACCAGCCTAATCAAGGTTGGGTCTACATTAAAATATTCTGCTACGCCTCCGCATACTCCGCAGATCATGCGGTTCTCTCTTGAACGGTACAATTTTTTGAATTCCATCTTTTTTCCTCCTGATTCCTATTTTTATTTCCAAAGGCACACCGTAATGCTTGCCCTGCGGGCGGTGGACTATCGCCGGTTTTTGGCGAAATCTATAATCACGGAGCCTACGCCGCCTTCGATGGATATGTCTTTATCCGCATCATTATCAATATGCCTGTCTTTGCCAAGCCCTGAATAACTGTTGTCTCCGCAGATAACTTCCCCGACCCCGCACTCAATATCATAGTTGTATTCTTCTTCACTTCCGGATGCGGTATATACAATACTGCCTACGCCGCAGTGGATGTCCGCCGAACTCCTGAAGTCCCCCTGTGCCGTGATGCTTCCCGCTCCGCACTCAAACTCTGCCTCGTCCGCCTGGAACTTGTCAATATTCACTTCCCCGGCTCCAATCTCTACGGACAGCTCTTTGGCATAGATCTCCCTCACCTCCAAGGTTCCGGCTCCCATTTTCAGGGAAACGTCATCAAACGTCATCTCCTTGGGTATACGTACCGTAATTGTCCCTCTTCCTATATTATTAACGCCGGTAAATCTTTTTTTACTGGTAAGTTTTAGCTCATTGCCGTCCATATAACATCGGAATCCAAGCCCCTTGCTTACATTCTCCGTATCCACACGAATCTCGTTTCCTTCTCCTTCCACAAATTCTACTTTTCCGGCAGCCAGTTCCATATCAATCTCTGTTACGCCGGAGAATGTCTCATGGATATTCTCCGCCGCAGAACCTTCTCCGCCGCCTACCCATCCAATCCCATTGGGAAACCGGTTATATACCATATTCGTCGTCACTCCCATCATCCACGCAATTGCACAGAATATAAATCCAATCGCTAATGCCGCGCCGCACACAATCCAGAATATCTTCCATCCTCTCCGCATCTATACCACCGCCTTTCTCTGAAACGGCCGTCCAATCACCCACACAATTCCCCGGATGATTCCCGGAAGAACAATGAGGCAAAGCCTCACGCTGGCTACCGTTGCGACAACACCGCAAACCGTCAGGATGATCCCTGTGCCAATCAGTGCAAATCCCACCGCAAGCTCCGGCACCAGACTCACCAATCCTGCGATGAATACACAGACTCCGGCAAATGCAACCACCACAGATGCAATCACCAATGAGGCGAACACTGCCAACAGCGTGACTCCTGCTGCAAAAATGACTGCTATGATTGCTATAGAAACCGGAAGGATAATCGGCAGGCCTACAATCACAAGCAAGATTATCAAAAATACTTTCAATACATTATTCGTCCTTGGGGGCGTCTGGGCGTCGTCTCCGTAATTGTAACCCTGATAATTACCGTACCCTTTCTGATAATCGCCGCTGCCATACTGGTATTCCTTCTCCTTGGCTTCTCTCCCGGCGGGCGTGTCTTTGTGCTCGAATCTGGTATCCGTGTAGCCCGTCTCGGTAAATTCACCGTATTCCTTCGGAGAACCTCCAAGGTCTGCCTTGATGGTTGCCGCTACCTTCGCGGGACTTCCCAGCTCTTCGACTACCTGCTGCTCATTCTCTTCCCCGGCATCGTCGAAATAATCGTTGTAATACTTCATTGCATCTCTTCGTTCCTCTACTGGAACATCCTGCAATAATGCTGCTAACTCAGTCATAAATTCTATGCGGTTCATACAGATACCCCTCCCTCAAACAATTCATTAATCTTGACCGAATAGTTCTTCCACTCTACGCGGTACAGATCCAGTTGTGCAGTACCCCTTACCGTTATTTTATAATAACGCCGGTTCCTTCCGTCGATCTGCCTGTCGTATACCTCCAGGCATTCATCCTTCTGGAGCCTTCGCAGCACGGGATATAACGTGGATTCTGATACTTCGATGGTCGTCCTGACGTCCTGAGTAATCTTGTATCCGTAGGTTCCTTCTTTCTCCCGGGATACGACCGCCAGTACGATAGCATCAAGGAGGGCTGCTCCGGTGTTAAATACCATGTTCTCACTCCTTTGCTTGGAATATAATAATATGTAATTATGTAATATTGTTTTGTTTTCTATATTATATATTGTATAATATAGTTTGTCAACCCATATTATATTTTTTTATTATCTTTTACCGGATGTAGTCCGACCGCACCGTCAGGGGCTTGCAGCCAGGTCTTGCCATGGGTGGGAGGAAACTTTTTACAGACACGAAAAACGGAAGCTGCAAAGGCCTGCAGCCTCCGTTTCATTACGGATTATTACTTATTAAGAAATGGCTCGGAAAAGCTATGATTAAAGAATTCAATCAAGGGTCCCATGAAAAATGCGGTAATTAACGTGCCGACGCCAGGCAGCAGCCCGGACACCGTCCCTATGGTGACGCATATCAAGTCACTTGCAATCCGCACAAACCGGAACTGAACCCCCCATTTCCCTGCAATCACAATCGGAATTGCATCGTAGACCGAAACTCCTAGGTTAGACGTCATGTATAGAGATGAGGCAAAGCACATCACCAGAACCCCGATGGCAAGAAATACTGCCCGGACAGCCAGATTGGGTTCCGGCACAAAGCGAAGAAGCATTGCAGTAGCAAAATCTACAATATATCCTGTCAGGAACATATTGACCAGAGTCGCCACACCCATATAGCTTCTGGCAATAAAGATATCTATGACAAACATAATCCCGCACAGCACAGTATAAAAGATGCCATATGACATGTTTGAGTTAAAAAAATGCCCCCAAACTCCTTGGGCAAAGCATTGGAACGGGTCTACTCCAAATAAGGAACATTTGAAGAATCCAACGGCGATTGCACATAACACAACGCCTACGGTCGTCATTGCAGCACGCTTTTTAAAATTATCCGGTAATCTCATAATTTTACTCCTTTGCAGTTTAAACTGTAAATAATTTAATACACACTCCTTTGACTGTCAAGATAAACTCTTAATGAACTATTGAAATTCTCGTTGTTTTTTTGTAAACTAGATATATGCGATAAGCGGATTTTATTCATATATAAAAGGAGAAAGCAAATGAAAAAAGCAATGAAACAATCAAAGCTCATTACCATCCTGAACGGCATATCTATCTTTGCTCTGGTTTTGATGGCGGTACTTCTGTTGATTTACGCCAATGCAAACAACCAACTCTCCCAAGACAACAAGGCGCGGTATGACCTGACCCATAACGCCAACCGCTTTATGGACGGTTCCTCCTATCTGACGGAAGAAGTGCGTGCTTATGCAGCCACGGGTGACAAGACACACTATGATAACTATCAGAACGAAGTCAGCAATCTGAAAAACCGGGAGGCAGGCGTCGCCGCCATGCAGGAAATCGGCATCACAGACGAGGAACAGGCCATGATCGACCAGATGTCCTCTCTATCTAATGACCTGGTTCCCCTGGAAGAGAATGCCATGAAGAATGTGCAGGAAGGCGATCTTCAGGAAGCCCTGGATTACGTATATGGAGCTGAATACAACGCAACCATCCTTGAAGTCAATGAATTGAAGGAAGAGTTTCTCTCAGCGCTGGAGACGAGGACGCTGAAACGGATTCAGGAATTAAACACACGTTCTATGATTATCCGGATTTTACTGTTCGCAGCGCTGGTATTGGTCATCGCCATCCAACTGGTCGTCATGTCCGTTACCCGCAAGCGCATCTTGAAGCCAATCATTACGGTACGGGACCAGATGGGCGAGATTTCCCGCGGGAATCTCTCCGCAGAATTCCCACTGGAGCCGGATACCTCGGAGATTGGTATGCTGGTGGACTCTATCCATGAGACGAAGAGCGTACTGAAGCGATACATATATGATATCGATTCTAAATTAGCACAGATGGCACAAGGAAGCATGAATCTTTCCATTGACACAGACTATATCGGGGAATTCCTGCCGATCCAGAATGCGCTTCGTCAGATCTTAGATTCCCTGAACCATGCGCTTTCTCAGATCAACCAGACTGCAAGGCTTGTTTCTGACGAGTCAGAGCAGGTGGCTTCGGATTCACGGGTACTGTCTGACGGCGCCATTGATCAGGCGTCTGCCATTGAAGAGTTGTCTGCAAGTATCCTGTCATTGTCCGGACAGGTGAATTCTACCTCTCAGGATGCGGATGAGGCACGGAAGATTTCTGTGGATTCTGCCGCACAGTTAAATGCATGTAGCAAACAGATGGATAAACTGACTTCGGCTATGGAGAATATTTCCGAATCTTCACAGCAGATTAGCGGGATCATCAAGACGATTGAGGATATTTCTTTCCAGACCAATATTCTTGCTCTGAACGCCTCCATCGAGGCGGCGCGGGCAGGTGAGTCCGGCAAGGGCTTTGCCGTGGTGGCCGACGAGGTGCAGAGCTTGGCAAACAAGAGCGCGGATGCGGCCCAGGATATTACGGAACTGATCGAACGTTCCATCGAACTTGTCAAGTATGGGACTTCCCTGTCTGACGAGACAACTCAGGCGCTATCGGTTGGTGTGACCGGAGCACAGAGTACCGCCGATCTGATTCAGAAGATTGCTGACTCCGCACAGCAGCAGGCCCTGTCATTGGAGCAGCTTACGGCTGGTGTGGAACAGATCTCTGTGGTTATCCAGACGAATACGAATACTGCGGAAAAATCTGCCGCCTCTGCCAATGAGCTTAACAGGCAGGCGGGGGAACTCACGCAGTCTGTACAACGGTTTAAACTTCGTTGATATTTGCCAGACAGCATAAAGCAGGGGTTGTCGGGAAACGTTGTGTTTTCTATAATATATGCCATCTTCTTCACAGAAGATAGCGATATATTATCTGAAAACCACATTTTCCGGCAGCCCCTTATTTTTTATTATCACATTGTGTACGGCATCTCATGCATTTATCTTGAGCCCTTCCCCACATGATACTCTGTTTTCATGATATACATAATACTTCTTGACGCCACGTCCACGATAATAAACCCAAATGCGATTGCGAGACAAGTTGCAAACAGAACCATCATTTCCCCAAACGCAAGATTGATATCCTTGCTCACACAACCATACATCATATAGTACAGGTTTGGTCCTGGAATCAGTGGGAATACAGACGCCGTGAGAAAAATCGTAGACGGCGCCTTGTTGATTCTGGACATGAAAAACGCATAGAACGCAACAAATACCGCCGCAACCAGCGTTGCCAGGAAGTTGCTTGGCCGCAAGTCATAGACCACGATATAAATCCCCCATGTAAAAAATGCACCGATTCCAGAATATAATACTTGCCGGCCTCTAATCTTGAACCATAATGCAAACCCGATGCATGCAACCGTACAGGAGATAAGTTGAATCGGTATATTATGGTTCAGAATAAATCCCTCCGACGCAGCGCCGTCAAGAATCATGATTGCAAGGGCAATCCCGAACGCAATTCCTGCCGCACCCAGCATCGAATTCATGATATGGAGCGCACCGGATATGAAATCTCTCTGCAGCACATCCCGGATACCGTTCGTTACGCCAAGTCCACTAATCAGCAGCATTACAATACCGATCATGACTCGGTCTGGATGGCTGCCGATTCCAAGGCGAATCGCTTCCAGGATGATCATTTCCGACAGAAATGCCAGTATCATATTATAGACCAGAAGATTACTCTCCCGCTTTCCAAGCCAGTCTCCTACAACTACAATCATCAGAGAAACGATCACGGCAACAATCGCATCCGTTAGATTGCAACCAAAAAACACCGCAAATCCCGCGCCGCCCATCACACCCGCAAAATACTTCACCGCAGGATGCTGCTGCTCACGTTCCAAAACCTCCTGGAACTTCTCCTGAAACACCTTCTCATCCGGCTTATTCGCACAGACATATCTGGACAGGTTATTCAGATAATCCAGACGGTCAAAATCAATGTCCGTTGACTCAATATGGCGGATCTGCGTAATAATCTCTCCCTCTGGCGTCTCTACCGTTATCTGGAGATTGCTCGGAATGGCATACACGTCGTATCTCTTAAACCCATAGCTTTTACACATTCTGTAAAGGCTGTCTTCCAAACGGAAATTCTCCGCCCCGCTACGCAGCATCTCCTCTCCTACATCGAGGATCATCTGCACAATCCTGTTGTAATCCATAAATTACATTCCTCCTTAGATTATACTAAAATATCTCAATCCGAAAACGGTATTACTTTATCACATATTCTACCAAGATACAAGTAAGAAAATTATTGTTTTTTTTCATAAATAATTGTGAATAGAACGCGTAAATGGTATAATCTCTATATCAGCATTTGGGATAAGCCAGCCCATACAATGGGGAATGTATGGCTGGTTCGGACTTATAATGAGTGTTAAGCTATAATGTAAAGGAGTAATGCAAATGAAAAAAGCAATGAAGCAATCAAAACTCATCGCCATACTGAACGGGATATCCATTGTTGCCTTGATTCTAATGATTCTTCTTCTGGCAGCCTATTCCAATGTAAACCAGAAGCTCAGCAAAGACAATGAATCTCGTTTCGACCTGACCTATAATGCCAACCGGTTTATGAATGGCTCCGCTTACCTGACTAATGAGGTGCGTGCCTATGCGGCAACCGGGGACCAGGTACATTATGACAACTATTTTAATGAAATCAATAACCTGAAAAATCGTGATCTTGGAGTTGCCGCCATGCAGGAAATTGGCATCACAAACGAGGAACAGGCCATGATTGACGAGATGTCCGCCTTGTCCAACAACCTGGTTCCCCTGGAAGAAAACGCCATGGCGAATGTACAGGAGGGAAGGCTTCAGGAGGCGTTGGATTACGTGTATGGCAAGGATTACAGCACGGCCATCACCCAGATTAACGCTATAAAAGAACAATTCCTTGCTACTCTGGATACAAGAACCAAAGAGGATATCCAGAAGTTAAACCAGCGTTCCACGTTCATTCGGCTGCTCATCATTCTCTCTATGGTTCTGGTTGGATGTATACAGTTGATTGTGATGTATGTTACCCGCAAACGTATCCTGAAACCGATCATTGCAGTACGGGATCAGATGAGCGAGATTTCTACCGGAAATCTATCGGCGGATTTCGCCTTGGAATCAGACACCTCCGAGATTGGAATGCTTGTAGACTCTATCCATGAGACGAAGAACGAGCTGAAAAAATACATACACGATATTGATTCTAAGCTGGCGCAGATGGCAGCGGGCAAGATGGATTTGACCATTGACAATAATTATCTTGGTGAGTTCCTCCCAATCCAGAACGCCCTTAGCCAAATTCTGGATTCCTTGAACTATGCGTTGCTGCAGATTAACCAGACTGCCGGCCTTGTTTCCGACGAGTCGGAGCAGGTAGCGTCGGATGCGCAGATTCTCTCCAACGGTGCCACCGAACAGGCTTCAGCCATCGAGGAATTGTCTGCAAGTATTCAGGAATTGTCTGGTCAGGTGAAGTCTACCTCACAGGATGCGGATGATGCCAGGAAGTCCTCAATTGATCTTGCAGGCAAGCTGCAGGCGTGCAGTAAAAAGATGGAGGAACTGACTTCCGCCATGGAAGATATTTCCCAATCATCGCAGCAGATCAGCGGAATCATCAAGACGATTGAAGATATTTCTTTCCAGACAAATATCCTGGCGCTGAACGCATCGGTAGAAGCGGCACGTGCCGGTGATCTCGGCAAAGGATTTGCGGTTGTCGCAGACGAAGTGCAGAGCCTTGCAAACAAGAGCTCGATTGCCGCGAAAGATATTACGAAATTAATTGAGAATTCCATGGAGCTTGTCAAACATGGAACGACCTTATCTGGTGATACGACGGAGGCTCTCTCTGTCGGCGTAACTGGCTCACAGAATACGGCCGAATTGATACAGAAAATTGCAGATTCTGCTCAGCAGCAGGCAATGTCCCTGGAACAGCTTACGGCAGGCGTCGATCAGATTTCTGATGTTGTACACACCAATACGGTGACTGCAGAGAAATCTGCCTCCTCTGCAAGTGAGTTATATAAGCAGGCGGGCGAATTAAAGAGGTCGGTTCAGAAATTCCAGCTTCGCAGATAGTATTTAGGATATATCTTTTGTCATAAACCGATACAGGAAGAGAGTGCTGTAAAATTGCTTCTCATGCATTTTACAGCACCCTCTATCTATTGCCAAGTATCTCAGCCTATGCTGGATTACTTCAAAGCAACAAATTTATGCTTCACAGGCATAATGTATCCCCAAAATTTCCTTTATCCGATCCACCAGTTCCATTACAGCTATGCTGTCTGCAAGGGGCATTTCCCCACATTCTACTGCTCCGCGCTCTATCGCCTTGCGGCACGCTTCTACCTCATACTCGTAACCAGTGATTTGCTCTGGTATCTCATACTGCTTTATCAACACCCGGTTCCGGTCATATGCGCTGATTGCTTCACAGTTGTTAATATTCTCCACAACAAGATATCCTTTATCACCGTAGATGATACCTCGGCGATCCGTAAGCGCCTGCATGTTAGAATGCAGGACAGCCATCCGTCCGTCTCTCCATCTCATCGTAATACTGTTCTGCAAGTCAATGCCCTGGTCAGACAATACAGCCTGTGCTGAGACATCCTGATAATCATCCCCGAATACCATTAAGGCAAAATTAATCGGATATACACCCAAATCCAGCAGAGCTCCGCCGCCAAGCTCTGACTTAATGAGACGTTCTTTATCCTTTATCACATACCCCAGATTCGCTGTCAGAGAAGTAACCTCTCCGATAATCCCGCTGTCCACGGCTTCGCGAATCAGCGACCTTGACGGCATATATCGGGTCCATATTGCTTCTGCCAGAAGCAAGTTCTTCTCTCTTGCTATCTCTGCGACCTCTTTTGCCTGACTGCTGTTGACCATGAATGCTTTCTCACAGAGCACATGCTTACCATGTTCCAGACACATCTTTACGTGCTCGTAATGGTGCGAATGAGGGGTTGCAACATAGATCAAGTCTACAGACGGCTCCATCAGCATAGCCTCATAGTTTCCGTATGCCTTAGGGATCTGATACTGTTTTGCAAACTCCTCCGCTTTTTCAAGGCTTCTGGATGCTACGGCATATGTCTCTACCTTCTCCATACTGCTGACCGTTTCAGCCATCTTATGCGCAATGCTGCCGGCTCCTAAAATACCTATTTTCATATCTGTTGGATTCCATCTCCTATTATCTTTATTGAATACGACAGGCAGAGTGAACAGGGGCACTAACAACGTCCCTTCACTCTGCCTTCTTTCACAGCTATATTCTACTATTACTTATTCGCAATCGCCGCCTGAGCCGCCGCAAGTCTCGCAATCGGCACACGGAACGGTGAACAGGACACATAATCAAGACCAATCTTATGACAGAACTCTACAGAGCTTGGATCTCCGCCGTGCTCGCCGCAGATACCGATATGAAGCTTAGGATTAGCCGGCTTACCTAACTTGAGGGCTGTCTCCATCAGCTTACCAACACCTGTCTGGTCAAGCTTCGCAAACGGATCATTCTCATAAATCTTAGCGTCATAGTATCCTTCTAAGAACTTGCCCGCATCATCACGTGAGAATCCGAATGTCATCTGTGTCAGGTCATTCGTACCGAAGCAGAAGAAGTCAGCTTCTTTCGCAATCTCGTCTGCGGTCAGCGCAGCTCTTGGAATCTCAATCATCGTACCAACCTCATACTCAAGCTCGATACCTGCCGCCTCAATCTCTGCGTCTGCCGTCTCAACGACGAACTTCTTCACATACTTCAGCTCTTTGATATCCCCAATCAATGGAATCATGATCTCCGGCTTAATTGCCCAGTCCGGATGAGCCTTCTTCACATTGATTGCCGCACGGATTACCGCCTTCGTCTGCATCTTCGCAATCTCCGGATAGGTAACTGCAAGACGGCATCCACGATGACCCATCATCGGGTTAAACTCATGGAGAGAATCAATCAGAGTCTTAATCTGCTCTACGGTCTTGCCCTGAGCGTCAGCCAGCTTCTTGATATCCTCTTCCTCTGTAGGAACGAACTCATGAAGCGGCGGGTCTAAGAAACGAATCGTAACCGGGTTGCCTTCCAGTGCTGTGTAAAGAGCCTCGAAGTCTCCCTGCTGATATGGTAAAATCTTCTCAAGGGCTGCTTCTCTCTCCTCTACAGTATCAGAGCAGATCATCTCACGGAATGCAGCAATTCTGTCTTCCTCGAAGAACATATGCTCTGTACGGCAAAGGCCGATACCTTCTGCGCCAAGTTCTACTGCCTTCTTAGCGTCTGCCGGTGTGTCAGCGTTGGTGCGCACACTCAATCTTCTATACTTGTCCGCCCATGCCATAATCCTTCCGAACTCTCCGGCAATCTTAGCGTCAACGGTAGGAATGATTCCGTCATAGATGTTACCTGTCGTACCATCGATAGAGATTGCATCTCCCTCATGGAATTCCTTTCCTGCCAGTGTAAACTTCTTATTCTCCTCATCCATAGCGATATCGCCGCATCCGGATACACAGCATGTACCCATTCCACGGGCAACAACGGCTGCATGGCTGGTCATACCGCCGCGGACAGTCAGGATACCCTGAGCGGCTTTCATACCTGTGATATCTTCCGGAGAGGTCTCAAGACGTACCAATACCACTTTCTCACCCTTATCTGCCCATGCTACAGCATCGTCAGCAGAGAATACGATTTTACCGCATGCAGCTCCCGGAGAAGCGCCAAGACCCTTGCCGGCCGGTGTTGCAGCTTTCAGTGCAGCAGCGTCGAACTGAGGATGCAGTAATGTATCGAGGTTACGAGGGTCAATCATAGCAACTGCCTCAGCCTCTGTCTTATGTCCCTCATCTACTAAATCGCAGGCAATCTTCAAAGCTGCCTGTGCTGTTCTCTTACCATTGCGGCACTGTAACATATAGAGCTTCTTGTTCTCAACTGTGAACTCCATATCCTGCATGTCGCGGTAGTGGTCCTCCAGGGTCTTGCACACGGTTTCAAACTGGGCGAAGGCCTCGGGGAACTTGTCCGCCATCTCGCTGATGGGCATGGGGGTGCGCACGCCGGCCACCACGTCCTCGCCCTGGGCGTTGGTCAGGAACTCGCCCATCAGCTTCTTCTCGCCGGTGGCGGGGTTGCGGGTGAAGGCCACGCCGGTGCCGCAGTCGTCGCCCATGTTGCCGAAGGCCATGGACTGCACGTTGACGGCGGTGCCCCAGGAGCCGGGGATGTCGTTCATGCGGCGGTAGACAATGGCCCGGGGGTTGTTCCAGGAGCGGAAGACGGCCTTGATGGCCCCCATCAGCTGCTCCTTGGGGTCGGAGGGGAAGTCAGCGCCGATCTTTTCCTTATACTCGGCCTTGAACTGGCCGGCCAGCTCCTTCAGGTCGTTGGCGTCCAGCTCCACGTCCTGAGTGACGCCCTTCTTCTCCTTCATCTCATCGATGAGCTGCTCGAAGTACTTCTTGCCCACCTCCATGACCACGTCGGAGTACATCTGAATGAAGCGCCGGTAGCAGTCCCAGGCCCAGCGGGGGTTGTTGGACTGCCTGGCGATGACCTCGACGACCTGCTCATTCAGGCCCAGGTTCAGGATGGTGTCCATCATACCGGGCATGGAGGCCCGGGCGCCGGAGCGGACGGAGACGAGAAGGGGGTTTTCCAGGTCGCCGAACTTCTTGCCGGTGATCTTCTCCAGCTTGTCGATATACTCCATGATCTGGGCCTGGATCTCGTCGTTGATCTTCTCGCCGTCCTCATAGTACTGAGTACAGGCCTCGGTGGTGATGGTGAAGCCCTGGGGGACCGGCATACCGATGTTGGTCATCTCAGCCAGGTTCGCGCCCTTGCCGCCCAGCAGGTCGCGCATACCTGCGTTTCCCTCAGAAAAGAGGTACAAAAACTTAGTAGCCATTGGAATCATTCCTTTCTTGCGTATACGGCAGATAGAGTAGAAAAATTTTCCGCTGTTTCTGTAATACCGTGCATAACATTATACAGACGCATGGGAAAGATTTCAAGTTTTTTTATGAATTTATTTATAGAAAATCCCGGCGAAATTTTGTTGAAAAAGGCGGGCGATGGAGGTATGATTAGACTGAGGAAATTTCTTCTCTGAGAGGAGGCCGGAGCAAATGACAGACAAGCTGTGGCAGGCGCTGGGACTGTACCTTTTGGCGGTAAATCTCGCCGCCTTTGTCCTGATGGGCGCGGACAAGCGCAAAGCCCGCCGGGGCGCGTGGCGGATTCCGGAGCGCACCCTGTTTCTCCCCGCCCTTCTGGGTGGCGCGCTGGGGGGCGTGCTGGGGATGCGGACCTTTCATCACAAGACCCGGCACTGGTATTTCCGCTGGGGCTTCCCCCTGCTCCTGGCCTTGCAGCTGGCCGGGCTGGGCTGGCTGGCCTTCCGCCTCCGTTGACCGCCCGGCCCGCCATATCCAAAATTAACCCCTCTTGAACCGTCGTCTGTACAAACAGCCAAAAACCGCCGAAGGCGGAGCCTCCGGCGGTTTCGGTTCTCAATAGAATTTCTTGCGGTTCTTGCGGGCAGCCTCAGACTTCTTGCGGCGCTTGACGCTGGGGCTCTCGTAGTGCTCACGCTTGCGGACCTCGGCCAGCACCCCAGACTTGGCGCAGCTGCGCTTAAAGCGTTTCAGAGCGCTCTCCAGAGACTCGTTTTCTCTCACTCGGACTTCCGACATTTATATTTCCCTCCCTCCGCGCGCGGCGGGGGTTTCCCGCTCACGTAAGGGCCATTCTTATGGCTTTAACATTGATATTATATTGCTTTTCATGCCATCTGTCAAGAGCTATTTGTAAACAGCCTGTGAACCTTTGAACCGCGGCCCTGAAATCGGAATTTCAGGTTGACAAACGGAGATTTTGGAAATAAAATGAGAGCAGAGTTGGCTTCTCCCCTCTCCGCATTGCGGTGAGGGGGCTGGCCCGCCCATTTTTGTATAGGAGAGATGATACCAATGAAACACTGGACCAAAAACTTCCGACGCGTCCTCACTATGGCCGCTGTAGCCGCCATGCTGGTAACCACAGCCGCCGCCGCCAGCACCGTCACCAAGAAAATGATCGAGGCCAACTACATGGGCATCAAGCTGGTGGTGGACGGGGTTGAGGTCACCCCCAAGGACCCCGACGGCAACGCGGTTGACCCCTTCATCAGCGACGGCACCACCTATCTGCCCGTCCGCGCCGTGGGCGAGGCCCTGGGCAAGGAGGTCACCTGGAATGGCGACACCAAGACCGTCTACATCGGCAAGGTCCCCGGCGTCGAGGAGAACTGGATGACCAAAGTGCCCGTCTATCAGCTCGACCACGCCAAGCTGTATGACGGCAGCGACCGCAAGGCCACCTTTGAGGTCGCGGGCAAGACCCAGACGCTGGGCGTGACCTTCGGCACCTGGACCGGGGGCAGACCATACGCCATTTGGAACACCAATGGCGAGTACAAGACCATGAATCTCACCGTCGGTCATATGGGCAATGACTCGGGTGACGTAATGATGGAGGTCTATCTGGACGGCGAGTACTCCACCGAGTATGAGCTGAAGTACGATGCCGCTCCCAAGACGCTCAGCATCCCCTTGAACTATGCTCCCAATGTAAAGCTGAACTTTATCGCCTCGGACGGCGGGCTCATGGACGGCGCTTGGGGTATGTACGACATCTCCTTCTCCTGAATAATCAACCGGCAGGGTCCAAAAACCTCCCTCGGAGAGGGAGGTGGCACGGCGAAGCCGTGACGGAGG